>Ga0209309_10000029_pt1 | contig 241104 bp, 189 predicted proteins | sample COGITO_mtgs_1204_2_FD_184807 | JGI IMG/M metagenome (GOLD analysis project Ga0209309, IMG submission 184807) | Pelagic marine microbial communities from North Sea - COGITO_mtgs_120412 (SPAdes) (version 2) | ecosystem: Environmental > Aquatic > Marine > Epipelagic ... | reverse complement strand
TGCTGGGTCTCGCAATCCAGTAAATGTTCATCCTCTTTCCCGGGATCATAGCCGTGTAAATAATCCTGATAGTTCTCATAACTTTCTAACGAATTAACTCTCCTGAAAAACTTTGTTTTTGGAGTTGTATAGTAGGAATAACATTCTCTTTTCATTACCATTCGTAAGAAATAATAAATGTGCTTTGGAGATTCTAAACGGTCTCTGTGTATCCATAATTTTAAAAAAGTATCCTGTACCAGGGACTCAACCACAAAATTATCCTCAAGAATTTGCTTACCTACCCAAAATATACTTCGGCAGTACCTAGCATGAATATTAGCCAAAGCAGTGGGGTCCCCCTTTTTTAATAATTCGAAGTTACATTGTGACATAAGAGATCGCATTTAAGCCAGTGAAACTATTCACCAGATTTAATATAGATTCAGCTGAAGCGATTACTTAAAAGTTAGAAAGAGAAGATAGCTTTGAAAAAATTGAGAAAAATAACCTTTTACTGTAAACAAAAAGGCGTGGGAACTCAACTTACCGATTCGAGGTACTGGTATACCCTGCAACAATAAGCAAGCCCACGCCCGGGTCGTGAGCATTATGCTTATCATCTCGTTGCATAAAAATTACCAGTTTTCGAACCGAGACTCAAAGCGAAATGCTTCTAATATTTTACTTTAAGAAGTTTCGCAAATTTAAAAATTAAATCAATTTGATCTAACTATCAGCTAAATAACAAAAAAAATCTTTTTGTTACAAGTACTTGTAACATTTTTTATTTAAAAATTCCTTGTATTTACTTTCTAAGTAAATTTTATGAAGGAATCGGACTTAAAACGACAACTAATTTTCGGACAACACATAAAGCAGCTTCGCGAAAAAAAAGGTCTAAGTCAGGATGATGTTGCTGTAAGATGCCGTATCACAAAGAGTAGTTTAAGCGTTATCGAAAATGGAAATAGAAATTTTTCTTTTACTACATTACTTGCATTAGCAAAAGCTTTAGAAGTAGAACCTAAAATTCTACTAGAGGTGAATTTCGATTTGTATACTGATTAAATATTTCAATATTAATACCATTACGATTCTCCGTAACCTCCTTACATTATAATTCTTTATTTATAAAAATCTTTTTCCTCTCATTGGTTCTTTCTGATTATACACTCAAAATTTAGAGAAATTAAATTTAAGACAGCTTATCACCAATAGTCGGCAGGCTTAGAAAGAATATAATTAACTTGACCATTTCTGTCTTTAAAAAGTAAAGAAGTTTGAAAGTAAGTTATACCATTAAAGATCAAACCTACAGGTAGAAAAAAAATCTTAAATTTACTTGACCTACAAAACCTCTTATGGAACTCGACAATTTTGCTACCACAACTGAACTTGATCTTGAACCTTTTTTCTCACTTTCCCACGATTACTTGTGTATAGCAGGTTTTGACGGATATTTTAGGAAAATAAACCCGGCATTTATTAAGGTGATGGGTTATACGCAGGAAGAGCTTTTTGGCTCCCCAATTAGCCAATTTGTACATCCTCTGGATAAGCAGAACACAGCAGATACCCGCGCCAAAGTTCTGGAAGGAATTCCTTTGGTACACTTTCAAAATCGATACATCACAAAATCGGGAGAAATTCTGTGGCTCACCTGGACTTCTGTTCCCGTACCCGATAAGCAATTGATTTATGCCATTTCTAAAAATATTACACATCTTAAAAAGCTCGAAGAAGATCGGCATTTTATGATTAAAGATCTAACATCCGTAAATTCGGGACTTACCCAGTTAAGTTATACAACCGCACACGATTTAAGGGCACCTGTGAATAACTTAATTTCTCTTATTGATCTTTTAGACTTATCAAAAATTGAAGATGAAGAAACTCGCCTACACCTTAAATTATTAGGAAAATCGGTTGAAAGATTAAAATCTACCTTAAACGAACAGGTCGATCATATCAAGGAAAATCAGCTATTAAAGCCCGAATTGAAACCTGAATCTGCTAAAGAAATTCTTCATTACATTATAAGATCCTTGGGATCTTTAATAGAACATTCCGGAACCAGTTTTAAAATGGACTTTTCTGAAATTGAAATTCTTGAGACTAATAAATTTTACTTACACAGCATATTTCTCAATTTAATCACCAATGCAATTAAATATTCAAAACCTGGAATTCCCCCGATAATCAGCATTGTTTCCCATAAAACAGAAAACGGGGCTCAAATTCAGTTTTCTGATAATGGAATAGGATTGGATACCCAGAAAGACATGGATAAGATATTTGAATTGCACCAGGTGTTTACAAATCATAGTGACAGTAAAGGTATTGGCCTCTATTTGGTTAAAAGTTATATGAAAGCTCTAGGTGGTGAAATTGAAGTAAGCAGCCAGAAAAACGTGGGCACCACGTTTACTTTAAATTTTCAGACTTAGATAACACCCTTCAATTAGATGTTTTTTGAGAACAAGATATTTTTATAATAACTCTCCCTTTACATCTTCAAAAGGTAAATCAAGGATTATAATTTTTGTTAAAAATTTAATTACCTTTCCATTTCAGTTCCTGCCCTACAGGATCTTGATTTTCATAACCAAGAATTTTATCCCCATTTAATGGCAAAAGCAGACATCGATTTTGAAAAAGAACTCTGGGATGCAGCAAACGAATTACGCGGTGCTGTATCTGAGAACAATTATAAAAATTACATTTTACCCCTTGTTTTCCTAAAGCATTTAAGCGAACGCTATGAGGTAGTTAGAGATGAATTACAGGATTTGATAAAAGATCCAAAATCTGATTATTACACTACCAACCAGGAAGAAAAGAATTATGTATTAGAGGATCCTGATGAGTACAGATCCAGAAATACATTTAAGATTCCTGAAACGGCATCTTGGCAATTTTTAAAAGACAATGCAGAGCAAGATGACATCAAAGTTAAGATTGATGATGCTTTTGATGTAATTCAGGAATTATTAACGGTATACAATCCGCAATTAAATAACCTATTACCTAGGATTTTTGTTAGAAGTGAGTTATCTCCAAAACAAACCGGAGGAATTATTAACCTACTCTCCCACCCTAAGTTTTCTGAGAAAGAGAATCCTGAAAGCGATATTCTAGGACGTATTTACGAATATTATATTGGTCGATTTGCAATGGCCGAAGGTTCTGGTGCCGGGCAGTTCTTTACTCCGGGTAGTATTGTACGATTGTTAGTAGAACTTTTGGAACCTTACAAAGGAAGAATCTTTGACCCTGCTTGTGGTAGTGGTGGTATGTTCGTACAAAGCTTAAAGTTTCTTCAGGAACACGGAGGAAACAAAAGTGATATAGCTATCTACGGACAGGAAATGACGGCACAAACTTTAAGGCTTTGCCTTATGAACCTGATGCTGCGGAATCTTTCTTTTGATATTAAGCTGGGTAACTCTCTTCTCGATGATAAATTCCCAGAACTAAAAGCAGATTATATTATTGCCAACCCACCGTTTAATGTGAGTAACTGGCACCCTGAAGATCTGCCTGATGGTGACCCTCGATTATTTGGGCCAAAAGAAGAATACACTACAGATGGAAGTGCAAATTTTATGTGGATGCAAACTTTTTGGCACCACCTTAGCGATACCGGTACTGCCGGGATCGTAATGGCCAACGGTGCGATGACCTCCAACAATAAGGGAGAAAAAAATGTACGCCAACATATGGTAGATAATTCAATGATAGATGCCATAGTTAGGTTACCAGACAAGCTATTTTTAACAACCGGAATCCCTGCCTGCCTTTTTATTCTAAGTAAAAATCGTAATGGAAAGGATGGCACACATAGGGAACGAAATAACGAGATGCTATTTATAGATGCCTCTAAAATGGGTACAATGGCAAGCCGAAAACTGCGGGTATTTGGAGAAGAAGATGTAAATAAAATTGCCGAAACCTACCACAAATGGCGTAACGTCTCCCCTCCTTCGGAGGGGCCGGGGGAGGATTATGTAGACATCGAAGGTTTCTGCAAAGCAGCCAAAATTGAGTATGTAAAAAAACAAGACTACAAACTCACCCCCGGAATTTATGTAGGTACCGAAGCCGAAGAAGACGACGGGATCCCGTTTGAAGAAAAAATGGAGGGCCTCAAGGCGCAGTTACTGGAGCAGTTTGAAAAAGGCGAAGAATTAAAGGAAAAGATCAAAGCTAATTTTGAGAAACTAGCTCAAAAATAAAAAAGTGGCCTTATAAAATTCTTCAATTGAATAGTTATCCAACATAGTCAATAAATGAGCATAATCAGACCCCGATTAAATGATTTTCACAAGGTTTCTATAACACAAGAGGAAGTTGATTTTGCTATACCATTTATAGATGAAGATATTCCACTATATGTTGATCCCTTTCTATTATGGAAATCACCTTCAATGCAAGACAATGCTTTGCACCTTTCAATAACAAACAGTTTTAATCATTTAGGTTACCTACTTTCAATTGGTAAAGAAAAGGAAGCAATTGAAATTATAGTACGTGCATCTGAATGTAATGAAGTTGGCTTAGGTAATTCAAAAACAAAAGAAGGAAAAAGAATTGGGGAAAAGTTGGCTGTAAAGGTTTTAAATCAATTCCGAGCTATTCCACAATTGAAAAAAAATGGATTTACTCATTTTGAAGAAGTTCAACTCTTGGTCGACAACTTCTCTAAAGATAGAGTGAGTGATATTGCTTGCAACTTCATTCAATCTTTCCTTGTTGATTACACAATTGAACAATGTGAAAAATACGGAATTCCAATTGAGCGTGTTAAGCTACAAAACATCTATAATTCTAAAACAAACTCTTTTGGAGAAGAAGAAACAGATTTACCAGTCAACCCTAATACAAAAGCTCCAATAATTTTAACACCGAAAAGGTGGCTTAAACACATCCCTTGGATAAATACGGATGACTATTTCAATAGTTACTATGTCCAAAACATCCACAAGGAAGGGTATGAATTTCCAGACAAAATCAAGCTGTTAAATTTCAATAGAGCTAATTATGACATGGTTCAAGCTTACACAGCTATTAAAGAAAAACAAATAGAAAATTGTAAAAATGACCCTTTATTTAACCAAATTCCTATAACATCTGCCAAACGTAAAATCTCAACTATTACAAAGCTTCCTACAGGAAAAACAGATAATGCTGACCGTAAATTTGAAGATAACACGTGTCAATTAATGACCTCACTTGTGTACCCCCATTTAGATTTTGCTCAGGAACAAAGTAGAACTGAATCCGGAATTCAAATACGAGATTTAATTTTCTACAATAACATATCAAGTGACTTCCTAAAAGAGATTTACGAAACTTATGATTGTAAGCAAATTGTAATGGAGCTTAAAAATGTGAAAGAATTAAAGCAGGAACATGTACTTCAATTGAACAGATATTTGAAAGAACAATTTGGTCGTTTCGGTATAATAGTTACACGGAATCCAGTACCTAAAAAAGTGTATAGAAATATAATTGATTTGTGGTCGGCACATAGAAAATGTATTCTAGTTTTAGACGATGCAGCTTTACAAATGATGACTCAAGTGTTCGAAAGCAAACAAAGAGATCCAATTGAAGTGATTAAGAAGAAATATATAGAATTTACAAGGGCCTGCCCCTCATAAAATTGCAAATATGAATGCCGCAGAAATAAACCAATTTGAAAAAATTCAAGGTCAGCTAGAAGGTCTGCTCTCTGAGATAACAATTCTCTCCAAGAAGTCCCCTAATGATGGAGTCAACAAATTTAAACTGAAGTTTATTAATCAAATTATTTCAAGTGGGAATGACGTCCTGGATATAGCATATAAACCACTAGAGTCATTCGAGCAATTCGATGAAGATGACCTGCCATCAAATAGTGACGTTACTTTTATTCTTTCTCAATACCTCAATTGTTTTGAAAAATTACGTGCAGACAATATTTATAGAGAACAAAAGTATGATGGCAATAAACACATTTATGAATGGTACTGGGTATTGGGTAAGGATAAACCAAAAATTAAAACAGCACCTCCAAAAAAATTAAAGTAATATGGCTAAAAAAGATTCTCTACCAACTGATGAGCAAATTGTAAAGTTTCAAATGCTCAATGAACTTGCGGATTCTATCTACTTAGAAATGAAGGAATTTTCAAAGAAGAAACCTGATGATGCTTTAAATGCATTTAAAGTTAAAAATGTAAATAGAGTCTTGACTCAACTCAAGGATTTTTTAAAAGAAGAACCTACATCTGTCTTTTTAGATCTTCTTGATGATGAGACTCTTCCTACCAACAGCGATGCAATTTTAATAATCGGTCAATTCAAAGCTTCCATGGATAATTACAGGAATAAGTACACAACTCGACATGGCAATTGGACAACCGTAGAATTTCCTGATGGTAAACCAAAAAAATAAAAAACGTTGGGTAGCATTCCTCACATAAAGAAACTCCATTAATTTCTTCGGCTAACGTCAAAGGAATGGACAGAGAAAAAGGGAAATAATAACAATTGTAAAATTTGCAACTAATTGATTATCAAAAACAAAATTTGACGTTAGTCAGAATTAAAAATTAAAAGAATGAAGATAGAAGAAATTCATATTGAAGGATTATTTGGAGAACATGATTACCATATTCCAATTACCGACAATAAGTTAATCCTTGTAGCTGAAAACGGTTCTGGTAAAACAACAATAGTCAACATCATCTATTACTTATTAACTAGACAATGGAATAAACTTTTAAGATATAATTTCATCAGTTTAGCCGTAGTGGTTGACCATAAAGAATTTAAAATTTCACGAGATGAAATGGATATTCTTAATTCACCTAAAATTCAAAAATATTTTAAAAGATACCCAAAAAGTATAAAAGAGAAACTGTCTGATCTACTTCTAAACATCGACCCTTTTGAAATAATCAAACACCCTTACAAATATGAGTATACTGCTGACAGATTTGGGATTCCATCTCATCTTTTGTTTGAAATCTCTAATGCTTTATCTCATGAGCAATTAACCCTGTTTAATGAAATATTACCAAAAAGAGGTAAATTTTTATCCAATCTAATAGATTCACAGATTCTTTACCTGCCTACTTATAGGAGAATTGAACAAGATTTGAAAAATATTTTTCCGGACCTTGAATCAGATATTGATAAATATCGTAAGAGAAAAAGACACCGGGAACCAAATGAAGGAAGTTATGTAGAGCTCGTAGAGTTCGGAATGGAGGATGTAGAGGAAAAAATCAAACAAAGACTCAATGAACTAAAAGAAGATTTAAATAATAAACTAAAAACGAATCTTACAGGTGGCTATTTAAAAGATGTAATTAACAGGGTTTATTTAGATATTTCATTTAAACAAATTCAAACTTTTAAAGAAGATGCCTTATCATCTATTCTTGATAGAATTGACGAAAGCGTTCTTTCTAAGCAGGAAAAAAACAAATTAATAGATTTCGTAAATGATGTAAATCAAAAAGGTTCTATAGACAAAGAAGAAAATAAAATTATTGCATATTTCATATACAGATTATCAGATATATACAATGAGTTAATGAAGGAAGAAGAGGATATAAAAAAGTTTGTTTCTATTTGCAATGAATTCTCAGGAAATAAAAGGTTTATCTATGATAATATTAATTTCAAAATCTCAATTCATCCTCTAGTAAATAATAGAGTCAGAAAAAAAGATGAAATTTTATTCAAAGATTTAAGTTCAGGTGAGAAACAAATAGTTTCACTTTTCAGCCATATATATTTGTCTCGAAGAAAGAAATTCTTTGTTGTAATAGACGAGCCCGAATTATCACTCTCAGTTCCTTGGCAACAACGTTTTCTTCTCGATATTACAAACAATCAATATTGTGATGGGATAATTGCAGTAACTCATTCACCCTTTATTTTTGAAAATGAATTAGAGCAATACGCAAAAGCACTTAACTCATTTATAAAAAGATAAAGCTATGGAATTCTTGGATTATCTTAAAAATGCTGCGAAATCAAGTACATCTGTTTATACGAAATTTCTTCAACAGTATAAATTTGGAGATAGTGGTTTACATATATTTTACGAAGGAAAAGATGACCCTTCATTTTATTCAAATTACATAGAGCGATATAGGAGTAAAAAACAAAGAGTTTATTATTATCGAGCTAATAATAAGAAAAGTGTTTATCATAACTATTCTCAAGTTGATTGGAATAAATACAAAAAAAATCGCGTGCTGTTCCTTGTAGACAAAGATTTTAGAGACATCTTAAATGAAACCTATCCAGATGAGACGAACATTTTTGAAACGAAATATTATTCAATTGAAAATTATTTGGTCACCAAATCAATGTTTGCAAGATCTTTAAGAGAACTATTATCCATTGATGATGATAAAACCATAAATAAAATCACTAGAGAATTTATAATTCAACTCAATAATTTTCACAAAGAAATAATGCCTATAATCGCATTAATTCTTTATTTCCGTGAGAGCAATCTAAATGCAAATCTTAATCAGATAGATTTATCCCAAGTTTTTGAATTCAAAGAAAAAGTAAAACGAAAGCGAAATATTAAAGAGTTTCTTGAAAAATCTATGGATGTTCCGAACGAAGCTCCATGGAAAGATGTACTTAGACACATAAGGTCATTGAAGGAAATAGATAATTCAAAATACTTCGTAAGAGGAAAATTTGAAATGTGGTTCTTTGTTAAATTTTTAAATTCATTACCAGAAATACTAAACTGCGACAGGAAGAAAGGAGAACCTAAGTATAAATTAAACGTAAATATTTCAGAATCAACATTTGTTCAAGTACTTGCACCTCGCTTAAGAATCCCGACTGAATTGAAAGTTTTTCTTGATGAAAATTTAAAAAAAAGCGCCTAACAATGGTTATAAGTAATTGGTAAAGTTAAGTGCTAAACCAAGCAACTATATAAAAGACGTTAAAAGAAATAAAATACAACTAATGCCGGAGAACTGGAAGAAATATAGTTTAGGAGATTTAAGTGAAGACATTTCTTATGGATATACAGAAAGTGCTTCAAAAGAAGAAATAGGCCCTAAATTTCTGAGAATAACAGATATCCAAAATGATTTCATCAATTGGAACGAAGTTCCATATTGTAAAATTTCAGAAAAGGATTTAATCAAATATCAGGTTGAAATTGGCGACATAGTAGTAGCCAGAACTGGAAATTCAACTGGTGCAACATCAATGATTAAGAATCAAATTAATGCTGTTTATGCTTCCTACTTAATTCGGTATAGATTAAATAAAAAGATTGCTGTTCCAGGATTTATTGATTTTGTTCTAAGGTCCAATAGTTGGAAAAATTATGTTGATGCGATCAAAGGAGGTTCAGCCCAACCTGGAGCTAATGCTAAACAGTTTGCTGCATTCGAAATTAATGTCCCTCCTCTTCAAGAACAAAAAGCCATTGCCTCCATCCTTTCTGCTTTAGACGATAAGATCGAGCTCAACCTCGAGATGAACAAAACCCTAGAAAAAATGGCAATGGCGCTTTACAAACACTGGTTTGTAGATTTTGGACCATTTCAGGAGGGGGAATTTGTAGATACGGAATTGGGAGAAATTCCTAAGGGATGGGAAGTTAAACAGTTGGAAGATCTATTAGAAATTAAATATGGTAAAGATCATAAAAAACTTAAAGAGGGAAACATTCCCGTATATGGTTCTGGAGGAATAATGAGATATGTAGATACATTCCTATACGATCAAGAATCGATTTTAATTCCGCGAAAAGGTACTTTAAGTAATTTATTCTATTTAAGTGAGCCTTTCTGGTCAGTTGACACAATGTTTTATTCAAAATTCAGAAAACAAAATTTCGGAAAATATATTTTTTACTTTTTAAAATCTCTGGATTTGGCTTCAATGGATGTTGGTTCTGCAGTACCCAGTTTAACTACAGAACTACTAAAAAGAATAAAAATTTTAGTTCCATCTATTCAAGAAGTGGAAAAATTTAATGAAATAGTGAGTGGTTATTTCGAAGTTATGGAAAGCAATAAAGATGAAAACCAAACCCTCACACAACTCCGCGACACCTTACTGCCAAAACTAATCAGTGGAGAAGTCCGAGTAAAAGATATAGAAAAAACTTTATCTGAAGTCTTATGACACAAATGATAGAAATTACTGTTCAGAATGCGGCAATAGAATGCCTACAGGAATTGGGATATACCCACCAAGAAGGAAACTCTTTAAAAAGAGACCTTAAAAAGGTGGTGGTAGAAGAAGATCTTAGAGATTTTCTACTAAACAACTATCCCAGTGTTCCGGCAACGGCTATCAATGAAGCAACGGCTGCCTTTACCCAACATCAGGGAATGGACTTAGACCAACGTAACCATGATTTCCATCGTAAAATGACTCAGGGAGTTTCCATTACCTGGAAAGATGCTAAAGGAAAAGAACAGGCAAGGCATATCTACCCTATCAATTATCAGGACCCGGAGAAAAATAAATTTGTTTGTGCAGATGAAGTAAAGGTACTTGGAAAAAACAGCCGACGGGCAGATCTGGTAATTTACATCAACGGGCTACCCCTAATTGTTTTTGAATTCAAGAATATGTTCGATCCGGAAGTAGGTGTAGACAATGCTTATAGACAGATAGGTCATTATCTTTTAGACATTCCGCAGTTATTCGATTACAACGCCATTACCATTATTTCAGATGGGATGGAAACCCTTCACGGAATGTATAACTCTTCCCAAAAGTGGTTTGCACCCTGGAAAAGTATTACCGGCGAAGACATTACCAATGATGAAGATCTGCAACTGGAAACCCTATTAAAAGGCTTATTTCCAAAAGCAACATTGCTTAACTATCTACAAAACTTCATTTTTCACGAAGATCATAATGGAAAGATCATCAAAAAAGGTGCTAAATATCATCAATATTGGGGAATAGATAAAGCCGTAAAAAGAGCCGTAAACAACATTAAACCTAATGGAGATGGCCGTTTAGGAGTTATCTGGCATACCCAGGGTTCCGGAAAAAGTATTTCTATGGCTATACTTACCGGTATTTTACGCCAGATGCCTGAAATGAAAAACCCTACTATCATCATTCAGGTAGACCGTTCAGATTTAGATCAACAACTCTATGAAAATTTTGTATTGGCAAAAGATCTGGTAGGAGATGTTCAGCACGCAGATACTACTAACGAATTAAGAGACCTTTTAAGTTCAGATGGTGGCGGAGTAATCTTTACCACTATTGAAAAATTCAGATTAAAAGATCTGGAAATGGGCAAAGAGATTCAGCATCCTGTATTATCTGAACGTTATAACTTAATTATAATGGCAGATGAAGCCCATCGTACGCAATACGGTTTTCACGATGGCGGCTTTGCACAAAATATTCGTCGCGCTTTACCAAATGCCTCGTTTATTGGTTTTACAGGTACACCAGTAGATAGTAAAGATGCAGATACAGAGCAGGTCTTCGGTCCCACTATTCATACCTATGATATTGAACAGGCCGTATTAGACGGAGCAACGGTTCCTATTTATTATGAACCAAAAATGGTGCCTCTAAATATTAAAGCGGCATCTGCAAAAGAATTGGAAGAAATTGAAGAAGATGAAGATGAATCTATAAATTCTGTTTGGGCTGCAATAGAAGATGCAGCCGGAGCAACAGATAGGGTTGAAAAGGTGGCTAAAGACATCCTAGAACATTATAAAGCCAGAACCTCCAGTCTTGAAGGAAAGGCTATGGTGGTTTGTATGAGCAGGCGTAATTGTGTGAAAATGTATAACGCACTCACCGCACTGGATGGCTGTCCTGAAATTGCGGTTATTATGACCAGTAACATCAGCAAAGATCCTAAAGACTGGAATGAACATATAAGAACTAAGGATGCTATGGAAGCTATAAAAAAACGTTTCCGTACGCCAGACGATCCTCTAAAAATTGTGATTGTTAGAGATATGTGGCTTACAGGTTTTGATGCTCCCTGTGCCCATACGATGTATGTAGATAAGATTATGAAAGGTCATAATTTAATGCAGGCAATTGCCCGGGTTAACCGCGTATTTGAGGATAAACCAAACGGACTTGTGGTAGACTTTATTGGAATTTCCGGTCAGCTCGCAACTGCTACTAAAAAATATACCGGAGGCGGCGGAAAAGGTAAGCCCACAATCGATATTGATCTAGCCGTAGACTTATGTTTTGAACAGTTAAATACTGTCAAGGAGTTGATGGGTGGTTTAGATTTGGATATACTCAACAACATGACAGATCTGGATAAACTTAAATGGTCTAAAAAAATTGTAAACGAATTACTGAAGTCAGACGCTGTTACAGATAATTTTCTAAGAGAAGAACGCAAGCTTTCAGAACTGGTTGCCATGACAAATTCCGATAAACGAATTTGGGAAATTCAGGAAGAAGTTGGAGTTATTCAGAAAATTAGACAGACCATTAGAAAAATCAAATTTCCTCCCGGTCCACAGCGAGAGAAAAATGAACGCATAAAAGATCTTATCAATAAATCCCTGGAATCTCAGGAAATTGTAGATCTGGCCAAAATGTATGATTTGGATAAAATTGATATTTCTATTATCGATCATCGCTTCCAGGCTATTGTAAAGGAAAAGGGAGAAGAAAATATAAAAGTGGAATTACTTAGGCGAATTATAAATGATGAACTAAAAGTAAGAATGCCTAAGAATATCAAGCGAATGAGAAAGCTAAAGGAGGAGCTTGAAAAGGTCCTGAGTAATTATCATAAGAATAGCTTGGATTCTATAGCAGCTATAAAACACCTCTTAGATATTGCAGAGCAGTTTCAACAAGACGATAAAAGAACAAAAGAGCTGGGTTTGACTGAAGATGAATTGGCATTCTATGATTTGTTATTAACTAATGAAAACCTATTAAATGAATCTGGTCCAATCCAGGATCTGGTTCATAAAGTGGTGGATTCGGTAAAGAAGAATCTACAGTTAGACTGGACCAAAAAAGAAAATGCAAAAGCGGCAATTCGGTTAGCTGTTAAAAAAGAACTTCGCGGAAAAGTACCGTTTTCAGAACTGGATAAATTATTAAAAGAAGTTATTGAACAAGCCGAAGGACAATATAAAGATTGGCCTATTGAAGCCTAGAGAAAGGAATAAAATATTGAATTATGGAAGAGTTGCTTCAGAAATTATCTGAAAGAATGAAAAGGATTGAAGCTAATCAACAATTAATTCTAAAGAGATTGGATGAGTCGGTTATATATCCAAAACTGAAAGACAATAATTCCAAATCAAAAAATAAAAAAGAAGAAGAGATTGAGGAATTAGTACATATATTATTGAATAGCTCTCGAATTCATGAAAAATTTAATCTGGCTGTAGTTCCTCAGAGACATCGAATAAAAGCTTATCTCAGAACCGGAGATCCAGAAGCTATTAAAGGTTTAAAAAGAAAAGTATAAGAATTATGAGTGATTCCATGAGATATCAGCGAAAATTAATTGGCGTAGAGAAGAAATTAGGTTTTTTATATGTGCCTGCTGGTGTGAGATCAATGTTACCCAATGAAAATGCCGAGGTCAATATTTTATTTCCAGGAGAAAAAAAAGCTAAGGTAAAATCGTATAATTCCGATCACAATAGAATATTTGGATTTACACCCTTTTATAAGAAATATGGTCTTTCTGCTGGTGACATGATCTCCGTGGAAGTTTCTGAAAATTTAATCACTATTAGTTTAGAGGAAAAGCTAAAAATTGAAGATTCAGAAGAAAAAGAAGATGATAATTTTATAGATGTTTCAGGGCTGTCTTCACAATCTAAAGGAAATATTGGAGAAGATAGGGTTAAAGAAATCATTCTTCTATATAGCCAGGGGCTCTTAAATGTATATAAACCTGTAATAGATGATAGAGGAATTGACCTAATAGTTCTTAAGGAGAAAATATACAACCCCATTTATATTCAGGTTAAAACAAGATTTAACGTACATAAAAGAAATCGATTGCTTCTAACAATTAATGGCAATACATTCAAACCACATCATTCCTATTATGTAATTGGCCTATCTTTTAATCAAGAGAAAATGGAGATGGATGAGAATATTTTGTTCATTCCTTCTAAGGAAATTCCCGAATTAGCAAGTCAATTAAATGACGGTAACTGGCGAGTTACAGTTTCTTTAAAAAATGGGAAGACTACTGGTAAATACAAGAAATATTTCGTTACAAAGGAAGAATTGGTTAATAAGCTACTAGAGCGAATTGACTTGGTAAATGAGATTGTGAATTAAAAACTATTAATTTCACTTTTAAATGAATTGCAAATTCTACCTTAAAGTACACTCATTTTTAACGCTTTGATTTACCCAACCTGAGAAGGCAATTATTTCCCTTCCATTGCTTTTTTAAAAAAATCAACGACCTTTGTCAGTACCTTTTAGAAAAAATTCTACCACTCTTCCTTCAATATTTTTCTAAAAAGTACTGATCGTACATGATCCTGGCATACTTCAGCCTTATAATTCCGCTAATACTTCCAAAAAAAATCATGCAAATCTTCACTAAAGTGTGGATTATAGTTTATTTTTTATGAAATATTTCAAAATAACGTCAAATTCCTTATTAAAGTGTGGATTTTAATGTAATTTTGAATCAAGCAATCAATTAGACCCGTAAATCCTCATTATACTATGGGTTTTAGAATTTAAAAAATGAAAGCAATCGAACTCATTGGAAAGATCATTCAACAGCGACGAGATCACATGAGTATCACTCAGGAGCAATTAGCTGAGATGGCTAATATTGGTATCATTACTTTATATAAAATCGAGACCGGACAGGCCAATCCCACCTTGCAATCCCTACAAAAAATCACCGATGTATTAGGCCTGGAAATCACCCTTCAGGTTAAAAAGATATAGCTTAAATGAGACATGCCGCTATTTTATATAAAGGAATAGAAGCCGGTGTGCTGCAGCAGCATGATGACGGCAGTTTTACCTTCCGCTATCTGGACAGCTGGCTGACCGATCCGGACAATCCCCCTATTAGTCTCACCCTACCCCGGTCCCAAAAGGAATACGATTCCCTATATTTATTTCCGTTCTTTTATAATATGATTCCGGAAGGGACCAATCGACAAACAGTTTGCCAGGCACAACGCCTTGATGCCGATGACTATTTTGGCATCCTGATGGCTACGGCCCGCTATGATACCGTTGGGGCCATTACCGTTAAAAAACTTAAAGCCTCCGTATGATACCAAAACTTACGCATTGTCCCGGGACCCTGGCCCCGGGTTTTGATACCTATAGCCGAACCAGTCTAAAACGGGTATTCGATGGGCGCAAGGTGTCCCACATCCTTCCCTATGAATCTCCAAATTCAGATGCCCCTACGGATAAGTTATTTGAAGAGAATCAAAAGCGTATCTCCATATCAGGGGTCCAAGAAAAGTTTTCAGTATTGCTGGAAAAGAACAAGCTACGTCTTATCACAAAAGGAGAGCGGGGCACTTATATTCTAAAACCAATTCCTAATTCTGGAAAAAAACGGAACCAGATGCCGGCCAATGAGCATTTGACCATGCAAATCGCGCAACAGGTATACGGGATCGAGACCGCAGAGAATGCGCTCATCTTTTTTAAAAACGGCGCCCCTGCCTACATCACTAAACGATTTGATGTACACACGGATGGCAGCAAAAAGGCCAAAGAGGATTTTGCTTCACTAGCCGGTAAAACTCCACAGACACATGGGGACCATTACAAATATGAAGGAAATTATCTGGAGATATTTGAACTGATGAAGAAATACCTTCCCGCCTACCGTGTGGAAACACCTAAATTGTTTAAACTTCTATTATTCAATTATTTGTTTTCCAACGGAGATGCCCACTTGAAGAATTTTGCGATTCTGGAAACACCTATGGGAGATCATCGCTTAAGTCCTGCTTATGACCTACTCAATACCCGTATTCATATTGAGAATAGTGATTTTGCATTGGACGGCGGTCTACTACCTGCCCACCTGGCCCAAACCCATATCGCCGGACAGTTTAAAGTCCTAGCCGAACAGATAGGATTATCCTCGAAGCAGTTTAATACTATCATGGCTTCCATGCTCAACGGTTCAGATCAGGTAGATAAACTGACTATGGCTTCCTATTTAGACGAGAAAACAAAAAGAAACTATTTACAGGCCTATCAGTCCCGATTAAAAAAACTGACCAAAGATTAATTATGTCTGATAGTTTAAATCCTAGAAATAAATGCACAGGTCGCTAAAGATTTAAGTACGTGAAATTTAGTTTTTTAACGGATGGGCTATCGTTTCTATTTAGTAATGAAATTACCGGTGAAATCACCAAATATTACATATTTGATAATATTTTTTGATTTATTTTGAGATGTTAGAAATGGATTTTACACCTAGATTACTGATATTAAGCTTAGTAAAGATAGTAACGCAAACTTCTGTATTGATAGAAGAAAGACCAGAAAAGCTAAAAAAAGACTTGAGAATATTCTTTAAATGGATAGAGATTCAAATTAGGATATCGATTTTTCTAAAAATATTTCTCCTAAATCTCCACTCCTATTAACAACTGATAATAAGCCTCAATAGTTTCACACGCTTTCAGTAAATAAGGAATTTGAATGAATTGGAACAAAATTTTAATATTAGAAATCTATTGTTGGCTTTTACCAACGTTATGTGCTTATTCCATTTTTTGCGTTAGTTTTTACTAAAATAAAAAATTTTATTATATTTGTTAGTATATACCAACACTAATAGCTTTTAGACTTATTATGATGGCAAATACTAACATAAATTGGAAGGCTTTAACTGATGAAGCCATTGTGAAGGAGATTGGTGCCTTTGTAAAACATCATCGATTAAATCAAAATAAAACACAGGCAAACGTTGCCACTCAAGCTGGATTGAATCGATGGACCATAAGCCAGCTGGAAAACGGTGAGGCCATTTCACTACAATCTCTCATCCAAATATTACGGGCATTAGATTTACTATATATTTTCGATTCCTTCAAAATTGAAAAACAACTTAGTCCAATACAATTGGCTAAATTGGAACATCAGCAAAGAAAAAGAGCGACAAGTTTAAATATTAAAAGTAACAAGGAAGAGGAATGGTAACGACGGCTTACGTTAAATTATGGGGAGAAATTATTGGCGCCATAGCCTGGGATGATAATACTCAATTAGGAACTTTTGAATATACTCCTAAGTTTATAGAAACTGGTATTGAGGTAGCCCCCATCAAAATGCCCCTTTCTAAAGGTAAACGAATATATTCATTTCCGGAATTACGAAAAAGACAATCTGAAGGGGAAGACACCTTTAAAGGGTTGCCAGGCTTAATAGCTGATGTCTTACCAGATAAATATGGTAACAAGCTCATAAATAGCTGGCTTGCTCAAAATGGACGACCGGAAAACAGTATGAATCCTATTGAACAATTATGTTTTATAGGTACTCGTGGTATGGGTGCCCTGGAATTTGAACCAACTACATTTAAAGCTAGCAAAAACACATTTTCGGTTGCCATAGATTCCTTAGTGGATATTGCACATAAAATGCTTACTCAGAGAGATGATTTCCATACGAACCTGTCTAAAGATGAAGAACAGGCAATGAAGGATATTCTGAGAATTGGAACATCCGCAGGCGGTGCTCGCCCCAAAGCGATTATCGCTTACAACGAAAAAACTAAAGAGGTTCGTTCAGGACAAACGAATGTTGCTAAAGGTTTCCAGCACTGGCTAATAAAATTAGATGGGGTTAGTGATGCTCAATTTGGTGAAAGCCATGGCTATGGTCGGGTAGAAATGGCATATTATAATATGGCTATTGCATGTGGTATAGAAATGATGCCGTCCCAGCTGCTTGAGGAGAATGGAAGGGCTCATTTCATGACGCAACGATTTGATCGTGGCAAGAATAATCAGAAACATCACGTTCAAACTTTTTGTGCCATGCAACATTATGATTTTAATGATGTGAACAGCTATAGCTATGAGCAGCTATTTCAAACGATGCGAATTCTTGGGCTGCCTTATCCACAGGCAGAAGAAATATACCGAAGAATGGTCTTTAATGTCCTAGCTCAAAACTGCGATGATCACACTAAAAACTTTGCATTTTTACTTGAGAAAGATAAAGATTGGTCCATCGCTCCTGCTTATGATGTTTGCTATGCTTTTAGTCCAGAAAGTATTTGGGTGCATCAACATGCGCTAAGCGTTAATGGCAAAAGAAAAGATATCACTAGAGAAGATCTTCAGGCCGTAGGGAAATCAATGAATATCAAAAAAATGGATGATATAATAGATCATATATTGGAAGTAGTAAAAAATTGGGAAAACTATGCTTCCGAAGTATCTATGAATCAACCATTGAAAAATAAAATTCAAAAAAGTTTATCAACTCATTTGAAAGCATTTTCACCTTAATTAGCGAAATTAAGCAATGATGAAATCACCGGTGAAATCACCAAAGATTACATATTTGATAATATTTTTTGATTTATTTTGAGATGTTGGAAATGGGTTTGTACCTAGATTACACCTCAAAACTTGAAAACCCCAGTGTTTTATGTAAAGACAACTTCTGTATTGGGAAATAATTCTATTTAGATAGCTATATTACTTCTTATCTTACCCATGATGAAGAATATGGAACGTATATTCATTTATTTCCAGAAACTAAAGAATCGCTTCAGATCACTAGTATGCACATTGAGCTGATATAAACTTCCTTTGGCTTTGCATATCCGCTGATGGATTCTATTGAACAGCGTGAATCTTTAAGATAAAGAAGGGGAAGCAGGAATTGTTGAATATTGAAAAAGTAATATCTTAGAAAACTTAGATGGCTATACTAACATCACCTTAATAATAAATTAATTTTCAAGAAAACAGACAGAAAGTAAAAAGCCGGATTAAAATCCGACTTTTTTTCTAGGCTAATTCAATGATTAAAATTAATAACTCTATTAAAATCATTCTTTACTAATTCTTCATACATACCTCCTTCTTTTAAGTCTATATTTTAAATACAAAACACAAGCCACATTTTATGGACTTTATACACAATTCATTAAATTTTTAACTCATTTACTTATAATCATATAAATTGCTTAGAAATTAATTGTAATAGAAAGTATGTCTCAAAATTACTAGAATACATTTCTTAGAGTTTATCTATCTTTAGGCTTCATTACTATAAATAATTGTACACCCTTATATACTTCTTATGGAGAAAAAGATTTTAATCCCTACTAATTTTTCGAAACATTCATGGAGTGCCTTAATATTCTGCATGCAACTTTATAAAAATTACGCTTGTACTTTTTATCTCATCAATTCTTATAATTCTCGCGGTTCTTTGAGCGAAGCAATGTCTATACATAAAGAAAATGATGAACAAAGCAATCAATCTGTTTCTGAAAAAGGACTAGAAAGAATAATGCAAGGTCTTAGTTTTAGAAAAGAAAATCCCAAGCATAAGTATGAACAAATCTCTTATGAAGGAAACTTGGAAGATGGCATTCAAGAAAATGTAGATATGTTGGGAATAGACATTATTATTATCGGTTCTCCTGGAAAAACAGCCGGAATAAATACTGCCGAGAATAATAAGATCTCTAAAATTACCGAAAAAATTAAATCGTGCCCCATTTTAGTAATTCCTGAAGAGTATAAAACAGCGATAGATCCAAATCTTGAGATTGTTTTTCCTACAAATCTTAGAATGTCTTTTAAACAGGCAGACCTTGCCCCAATGATCGAGCTCGCACAAAATACCACCTGTTCTATTAGAATACTATATATTAATACTGATGAAAAAGCACTAAGCAAAGAGCAAGAGAAAAATAAAGAAGAACTCTTTTTGCATTTATCTAAGATCAACCACAGTTTTCACATGCTTACCAAAACTACCCCTACTACAGGAGTCCATTTGTTCATAGAAAGCAGGGAAAGTGATTTTCTATCGCTATACCAACGTAAACAAGGTTTTTTCTCCAGACTTTTCAATAAAGCAGCAATTGAGGATATACACTTCGATCCTAAATTGCCTGTACTTATTTTGAAGGAAGGAAAATAGTGGGCTACTAACAAATTACGATTTAATACAACACTTTAACCTAGTTGTAGCGTTTACAGCAAATATTAAAATTTTAATGTCTCCCCCTTTTGCACATCTTGTTGTGGGTAATCTCATTAAGATGAAGAAATCTATGTGCAGGAGGAATTAGTTAATTGCTATTTCCAGGTATTAAATGATTTATTACTAAGTATCATCAAATCAATGAAACCCTGAAGATTGCTTTTAAATGACGATATTTCATTTATATTCTAGTTTTAGATAGCTAAAAACGGGAAAGATAAAACTTACTTTTACCAGATACCAATTTATAAATCGTGAAGTCCGAAACTCGGGAACATAAAAAATCTAACCTCAGGTGGTTAAAAAGAGCAGGGGCCATTTTCCTTGTTTTACTACTAACCCCTATCGTATTATTCATAATAGGTTGGTTTAATCGAGATTTACTTATAGATGAGCTTCAAAACTGGTATGGCAATAATCACGACGGCAGCCTTGAAATTGGTGAAGTAGATGCCACTTTTTTAAAAGATTTTCCAAACGTAGGTTTTACCATAAAAGATATATACCAGACTAATTTTGACACAATTTTAGATAAAAAATCCTCCATCATTATAAAAAAAGCAGCAGTAAGCATTCCTGCAAAATATATAATTAGGGGAGAATTTAAGTTCCGACAAATTAAAATCATAAATGCTGAAATTAGATCGGAAATTATAACTGAAAAATCTATTGAAGAATACAGTAAGTTAAAAGAAAGGATGCAGTCTAGACCTACAAAAGGATTAGAACTGCCAGACTGGATCTCTAAACACACAAAATTTGGCTTGAAAAAGGTAACTTTTATTTCAAAAGATAGCCTTTTAAATCATTATTTCCACCTAGAGTTAGAAAGTGCTTACGGAGAAATTAGGACTAAAAATGGAGACGTTACTGGGAATCTAGATTTTAAGATCAAGGCAAACAATTTGGGATTCAATACCAAAAAAGGTAGCTATCTTAACGGCACAATAATTAGTGGAAAGCCAAATTTTAATATCAATCAAACTCAGAACAAATTTAGCATTCCAGAATTTTTACTACAGGTTGGCAGCCAACAATTCGCCACCAAAGCTAATTTTGATTTTAATGGTATTACCGCCTACAGTTTTTCTCTTAAAAACCCCAAGACAAATTTTAAAGAGCTCAAAAAAATGTTGCCCGATAGTATTTCTGCCAAACTTGTTGCCTACGAAATTTTCGAACCGCTGGAAACAGAAATGAATATCAATGGAACTTTTAAATTCCGCACTACTCCATTTATAGATGCTACGTTTTCTACAACCAACAATAGTGGTAGGATAAATAAGAACATTGAATTAAAAAATCTCAACTTTAATGGTATTCTCACCAATACATTAAATAAAGATTCACTTTCTACTACTAAATTTCCTGCGCGTAGAGATATCAAGGTTCAATTTGAAAAACTAACTGCTAATTGGGATGAGATTAAGATTGCTGCCAGCGATTCTTACTATCAGTCTTCTAAAGAATCTCGAAATTATATAAACGCCAATTTAAAAATGTATGGCCCAAATCAAACCCTGGCTAAGGTTTTAGATAATAAAAATTTCAAATTTATTGGGGGTAATTTCAATATTGAAGCTAATATAGATGGTGATGTTCCATCGAATTCTGAAATAATTGGTGTTACTATTGGAAAGTTTACGCTTAATAATACAAAAGTACTACTTGAAAAGAACCATCTTCAATTGCCTGTAAAACTTATAGATGTACGCTTAAATCAGGAAAAATCGATTTTAAAGAATCTAATAATAAATTTACCAAATGGAGACGAATTAGTTTTTAAGGGAAATATTAATAATATATCCGCGCTGCTCTCAGATAATCCTCAAAATCCGGCTACGGCAAAGGTTTCTATAAAATCTTCAGCTTTAAACATAGATAGTCTTATAACCACAACTATGGAGTTTATTCCTGCTTCAGAAAAGAAAGAGACTAATTTAAAGACGTTGCATGAAACCTTGGAAGCTATCTACAATAAATTTAAGCCAAGCTTTAAAATTGATATAAATTCAATTACCTATAACAAATTTAATTTTAATAATCTGGTTGCCAACCTACATTTGTTAGATGCCGAAACTATTAAGCTGGACAATCTAAGTTTTGATTACAACAATGCAGTTACAGATCTTCAAGGAACCCTAAAAATTCCGAAAGCTGGAAAGAGCCTTAAAGAACCGATTTTTATAGATTTTCTAACGAAATCTTCAGGACCTCTCAAGATTTTTCAAGAGCTATTTAACATTCAATTGCTACAAATTAATAACGGAACCTATAATTTCTCTGGGAATGTAACCGGAAACGTTCAGAAATTTGAACAGCTTCTCAATAAGGCCAACGGAGATCTTAAAATGCTAAATGCTCAATTCTATTATCCTAAAGGAACTATAAATATTGAATTGGACTCGTTAAAAGTTGGAGTACATGATGCCAATATTATCTTAGATAAATTTGTCATTGAAGTTGGCGAACATGAACCTTTAGCCTTGATGGGTAAAATAGAAGATTTTCCGTCGTTTCTATTAGACAGTATTAATCCTGATGGAAAAATTTACGTGGGTCTAGATGCAAATTATTTAAATGTAGACCGATGGATGGAAACAATGAGCTCGGTAGATTTTAAATCGAAAAATAAGGAGATCAAAAAACGAGATCTGGCTGCAATCTTTGCCGATATCTATAAATTTGATCCGGAAATTAGTATAAAGGTAGATTCATTAGAATTTGACGGACTTTTGTCTAACAGTATTGCTACGAAAATCTATTTTGAAAATGATTCCATACTTAAGCTAGATGATCTCAATATTCGTTTTAGAAATTCTAAAGCTGTTACTAGAGGGAAATTAATGGCGAAGAATACACAAGATAAAGCTAGCAATCAAAATCCGTTTAATTTTGAATTTGCTACAGAAGCTATGGGTAGGTCTGAAGATCTTAACGAGCTTTTAAAAACGGTAAACTTCACCTTGCGCTCTGGTGATTTTAAATTTAAAGGTAGTTATAAGGGAGAAGCTAGAGATCTAAAGATTCTAAATTCTAATATTCGTGGCGATCTTAGCTTGAGTAATACAAGGGTAGATATTAAAGCTACCAACATTCAAATTCCGGTAGATAGTCTGCATTTAAAAATAGAAAACAATTTGGCTACGTTAGATAGGTTAGATGTACAACTTCCGGGAAAGAGCTCGATAGATATTACAGGAGAGATAGATAATTTTTCGAATTTTATCAATAATGAACAAGCAATAGATTCTCATAACAGCTCTTTCAGCATCAAATCTCCCTATTTAAATAGTAAAGATGTACGAAGTTTTATTGGAAGAAGTGGTAAGATAAAAGATACTGCCATCAAGAAAAAGATCAAGATAACTGGGCTAAAAGAAATACTTTCAAACATCAATAATTCTTACTTTCCCTCTGCAAACATTGAAATTGACTCGCTTATCTATGACAAAGTTGCTGTTACCGCATTCAATTCTAATCTTGGTTTTAACAATCAAGGTGCTATTAAGATTGGAAATACGAAACTTAACTATTATGGAGGTTCTATAAATCTAGATATTCAGGCAGATGTACAAAATGAGGAAAAACTTCCCGTTACAATCAAGATGAATATTGAAAATATAGATCTAGATAAATTGGTTAAAGATCTTGATTATTTTAATAATGCAGATTTGCGCAATGCGGAAAAGATTAGCGGAATTCTAAATTTAAAATTAGATCTAAAAGGAGTTTTTGATAATGAAAGCTCTGTAAATATGGAATCTCTTAATGGAACTTTTCAGGTAGAGCTGCAAGACTTAGCTATGTATGACTTTAAGCCTATTCTGGAAAGTGTAGTACTATTAAAACAGGAGCGATTTGAAAAATTACAATTTCAACCCATCCGGCAAACTTTTGAAGTTGTAAATGGAACCGTGATTGTTCCAAGAACACAAATACAGTCTTCTGCCATTCAACTTTTTATAGAGGGAGAATTTAAGATTGGAGAATATTTTAATATTTGGTTATCGCTGCCATGGAACAATATATTAAAAAGCAGGGACGGTTTAGAACTTCCTGAAAAAATCTCTTATAACGATTCAGGTTCCAAATTCTATATCCAGATAGTTCAGGATAAAGAAAGTGAAAAACCACAAAAGCAAAAGCTTACAACAAAATTCAGGCTTTTCAATTGGAAGATGAATAAAGAGCATCAAGATTAAATTTAGCTAGATTACGTTTTATTGATGTCGAGCGAGTCTTAGTTATTTTTTAATCAATTTAGAGAGCCAAAATTTTAAAACTCCAAAGCTTCTAATTTGAAATAAGAGCGAAAATTATATACCTATATTAAAAAGAAAGCAAAGTGATTATAAAATTATCAGGAGACTTAATGGCTATTGATATTCTTTAAACTTTATATCATTTTGGTGAAATCATAAATGATGAGCTATTAGGTACTATTTTAGGAATTCATGTATTATATTTTCAAAAGTAATTAATCCTTATAACCTATCTTTTCTGCTTTTACAGCTATTACCCTTGATTGCTTATTCCAAATAGTTTCCAAATGAGAAATTTTAAGTGGCTTTGAAAGAAAACCTTGTACAATAGGATATTTTTTAGCTTCTACTTGAAAATCTTCAATTGCAGAACTAAGCATATAAATTGAAAAATACTGATGAATCTCTGTATCAAGTTTTAAAAATTCATCTAAAAACTCAAATCCAGACATATTAGGCATATTGATGTCTAGAAATAATATTATAGGCTTTGGGTTCATTTCATTTGAAAAATCAACCGCTATAGCTGTCAATGCTTTTTCTGGATCCAAATAGAGCTCAACATTAGCATTTTTATTGAACTTTTTAATAATTAGACTACATATAAGATTATTGGTTTTATCATCATCAATAACCATGTAATGTTGCAGGGAATCTTCCATTATTCTACGTTTATATCACTAAATTCTATAATAAAAGTTGCTCCCTTATTAATCTCACTTTCTAACCTAATTTTACCTCCTAGCATTTCAACTTGTGTCTTTACCATAAATAACCCCATTCCTTTTCCTTCAACATGACTATGAAAACGCTTATAAAGACCAAATACTTCATCTTTTTTCTTTAATACATCAAGGCCTAAACCGTTATCTTGAAAAACTAATCGAATTATGCCATCTTCTTTTGTAGAGCTAATATTCAATTCAGCAATAACATCTGGCTTTCGAAACTTTATACTATTTAAAATAAGATTGTAGCAGATACTATATATAAAGCTTTTAATGCTTTTAATTTTATTGATTTCAGCAAAATCTGTATTAATTGTAAAGTTTTCTTTAGTAATTGAATCTTGAAGATTGACTTTAATAGATTCTACGATATCGTCTAGATATAAAGTCTGCTTTATCTCACTAAAATCATTTTTCGCCTGAAGAATTTGATTGAGATCTTTTATAACCTTATCTAGTCGATGCGCATTAAAATGAATCTCTTTTCTCAAATTCTTTTTAATCTCTTCAGAATAATCATCTTCTGTAAGTAGCTGTGTTAAACCTAAAATATTTGCAACCGGAGCTCTTAAATTATGAGAGATAATATATGAGAATTGTTCTAGGCCTTTATTCGCACTAATTAATTCATCGGTATTCTTGCTTAAATTCCTATTTAACTCTAATAAATTATTTTCTGTGATTTTTCTTTGGGTAATATCTCTAATTATAACGGAAGTTCTTTGATTCCGATCAGAATCTAAAAATATGGAAGAAGTAAGTTCTCCCGGGAATTTTGTTCCATCCTTACGAATAAAATTGAGCTCGAGGTTAACTAAACCTTTCTCTTTTCTTAAAGCCAAAGCTTTCGCAAGACGAGGGTCTTGAGGATCTGCAATTGCTTCTCTACCTAACAAACGAAGTTCCTCTTCACTTCTTTGAAACATTTTGCAGGCACTTGGATTTGCAGCTAATATTTCACCGTCAGGAACAGTTATCATAATTGCATCAATGCTGTTTTCAAATAAAGAACGATAACGCTCTTCACTTTCTCTAATGGTTTTTTGGGAATTTATATGATCTGTAATATCTCTGGAATTTGCAACGATGCCTTCTATTGCTGGATCGTTAAGTAGATTTGTTGCAATTGTTTCCAACCATCTCCACTCTTCTTTTGCATTTTTAAACCGAAAAGGTTTTAGATGGACTTGATTACTAATTTGTAATTCTGAAAATTCAGCTAAAACTCGATCTAGATCTTCCGGATGAATATAATCAAAAGCTATTTTCCCAATAAAATCAACAGGGCGAATTCCTAGTATCGAAGTGGAAGTTTCACTTACAAATTTATACCTTCCTTCAGAATCTAGGATTCCAATAATATCTGACCCTTCCTGAACTAAGGCTTTAAATTTTCTTTCACTGCGATTAAGAGCTTCTTCACTTTCTTTAAGTTTGGTAATATCTTTTGCAATACTATATAAACCAGTAATTATATCATCGTTTTTTGAGGGAACAAGAGAAATTTCAAGAATCATATTTCTTCCTTTTGCTGAAATAAAATGAGCTTCGAATTTTTGATTTTCACCTTCTATGGCAGCATTAAATCTTCTAACAATTTCCTCCCGATGCTCTTTGCCGCAAAAAGGCAAAAAATTCATTTTTAGAACTTCCTCTTCAGGAGTTTCTACAATATCAATCAAACCTTTATTAAGACTCACAAAATTTCCTTCTCTATCAAGCGAAAAAAGTCCATCGGTAATTTTTTCTCTTAAATGATCATGCGTTACATGAATATTATCCAATTTATCTTGAAGCATTTTACTTCTGTCTTGCTCCAAAACCTTTTCTGTAATATCTTTTACAATATTTAAAATGTACGTCTTTTTACCAATATCATCATATATTGGCATATATTCTGTTTCCCAATATTTTAAAATAAATTCTCCTCTCTCTGTATCGTAAACATCATATCTAAGTTTTTTAATTATTTGTGCTTTTTTCTCTGAATACGATTTTCTTAAACATTCATGGACTTCGCTTAACCCTGGACTGGAAGGATTCTCAGGGAAAACATCATCTATAATTTTGCCTTTAATGTTAGCAGCTGTTCTATAAGTAAGTGTACAATAAGAACTGTTGGCTTCTTTAATAATGAAATGGTTGTTCTTCTTTTCAAATAATACACAAGGGAAAGGAAAATTTTCAAAAATGCTTTTATAATAGTTCATCTGTACTATTTATAATTATAAATTATACAGTAGGAATATACTAAAATTTAGGAGATGCACAGTGTGTATGTTAGAATATAACATTTATGTCGATTATTTATTAAAAATGTCGATCAAATTCAATTTTAATTTTAAGAAAAATCTTACATATCTAAATTGTATCTTTTCAATCATTTAAGCTCACTAAGACCAATTTTCTCTCTACTCCAACACAACTCCAACTCCTATTTTCTCCAACAAATATGGATTATGGTCTATTATTAGAATATCATTTTCTTTGCTTAGTTTTTGAAGAATTTCAAATAAAAGGTCAATATCTGCATAATGCAGTCCGGTGCTCGGTTCATCTAAAATATACAGCATATTTTTTGCTTGTTCCTGTAACCAGTTCAATAATAACAGGCGTTGTTTCTCTCCCGAAGAAAGAGACTGTACCGGTTGTTCCAACCTAAGATGCGCCAAACCTATCTCTTCCAATTGATTTAGAAATGCTACTGTTTTAGAAGGTAGATCATTTTCGGATAACCATGCTTGCAGCTCCATAATATTAAATTCGAGCACCTCAGCAATATTTTTAGAAGCTACGCTGTGCTGTAAAATATGTTCCTGATAGCGTGTACCATGACATATTTCGCATACTTCCACCGCATTGGCAGCAACATCTAAACTGGTTTCTACATACCCTTTTCCCTTGCAATTAGGGCACTGACTTGTTTTGGTTTTATATGAAAAATCACGTGGTTTAAGATCTGATTCTTTTGCAAAGATCTTGCTGATATCATTCAAAATATCTAAATACGATACTAATAATGTCTTAGCATGGGTTCTCAATTTTTTCGCCTCAAAATAATGAGCTCCTGCATATTCTTTAGGGAATTTAATCCTCTTACAATTAATGGGTTTACCCGTTTCAATACTAGGAATCAAAATATCTTTTACCAAAGTGGTTTTCCCTATTCCAGATTTACCACTAATTGCAGTTATTCCTCCAATTGGCACTGCTAATGCTTCTTTTACCAAGCTGTGTTTGGAGATGTGCTGAATAGCAATAGTTTTCTTCTTTGCTTTTAGCTGGACAGGTTTGGATTCAGCTTTTAAAAATGGATGAGAATCTTCTAATTTCACAAAATCTTCAGGTGTTCCTTGATAAGTAATATAACCCCCAAGTTTACCTGCCTTGGTACCAATTTCTACCAAATTATCTGCAGCCAGAATAATCTCTTTGTTGTGCTCTATCACCATCACCGTATTTCCTTTTTCAATAAGCTCCTTAAGAATATTGATAAGATCTGGAATGTTATGATTAGATAATCCTGCGGAAGGTTCATCCAATAAATATGTAATTCCCTTTAACGGACTATTCAATTGTTTAATAAGTGCAACTCGCTGATTTTCCCCTCCGGAAAGCGTATTAGATTTTCTATGAAGCTGAAGGTGATCTATATGTAACTGCTTAGCACGTTTAATGGTATTAATGAGATGACCTTGAATATTAGAAAGCAATTTCTGATCGATCTCCTCATACTTAGATTCATCTAAAAACCAGTGTTCTAAATCGGCAAAATTCAGCGATTTTATATCGTGAATAGATTTTCCTCCAATTTGAAAACTTAGTCTTTCCGGTTTTAAGCCACTTCCTTCACAATGGCTACATGTTGAAAGCGTAAAAAGTGACTTTAGCTTATCTATATGCTTATTCTTTCTGGTCTTATAATATTCCTCCTTTAAATACTGAAAAAGACCTTCATATTTCATGCTGATAGCCTGCGTTCCTTCTCTGGTCTTTGTTCTAAAAGCCCATTGCGTTTTCCAAACTTTAGCCCCTGTACCGTAGAAAAGTAGCTGTTTTTGATCCTCAGTTAGCTCTTTAAAAGGTGTTTCCAGCGTAAAGCCATGAACTTTCCCCAACTCCTTCACAATTGCCATATATTGACTTGCATGCTGACCGTAATAAGACAAAGGTTTATTATGCTCGAACAAGCCATCTGAGATGCTTTTGTTTTCATCTAATACAATTTTTCCTACATCTGGTAACAATTCTTCCCCCAAACCATCGCAAATAGCACATTTTCCCAATTCATGATTATTAGAAAAATGACTTGCAGAAAGTTCTGCTCCTTCAAACTGTGCTTTTCTAGAAAAGGCAAATCGCAAGATCTTATCTATTCCGGTTTGTTTAGCAATATCAGAACGCTCGGTAAAGCTTTTCTCTTTTCGGGTTACACAAATGGTAGGAGTAAGCCCTTCAATTTGATCTACTTCCAACTGAAAATTGACTCCTACTCTAGATTGTTGGTACGCCGAAAATTGCTTGGTCATTTCCTGTAAGCCGTAGCCATGCAAAGTATCTATCACCAAAGAAGATTTACCAGAGCCAGAAATTCCTGTGATCACCGATAATTGATTCTTTGGGAAATCTATATCCAGATCTTTAAGATAATGCGTTCGAGCTCCTTTGATGGCAATGGTATCTCTACGCAGATCTTCTACATTTTTAAATACTTGTTTTTCAGATCTTACAGAATTATCCACCAGTGTATCACAAGAAGTTTGAAACAGTGCATGATTCTCATAGCAAATAATACCCGCAGTTTGTTCTTTAAGCTCGTGTAAGGCTTTTAGCAATTGTCTTACATTTTGCTGATGCAACCCAATACTTGGCTCTTCCAAGATCAACAGTGTTTTCTTAGACTGCTTCGCAAAATGCTTGGTAAGTTTTATTCGTTGTGCTTCTCCTCCAGATAGCGTATTGGATGGTTGACCTAATTTGATATATCCCAACCCTAATTGAATCATTAAAGCTATTATTTTGGTGAGTTGCTTTTCACCCTCAAAAAAGTTTAATGCTTCTGAAATGCTAAGGTCATAGATCTCTGCAATGTTCTTATGTTTCCAGTGTACTTTTAGTACTTCCTGCTTAAATCTCTTTCCATTACAACTCGGGCAGATCTGGTTAATGGTACCCATGACATTCATAGAAAGGGTAATCACTCCCGCTCCTTCGCAAGTTTCGCACCTACCAATTTTATTATTGAATGAAAATGCACTTTTAGTCAGTTTTAGCGCTTTTGCCTCCTGAGATTTGGCTAAAAGATCGCGAATCTTATCGGCTAGACCTGTGTAGGTAGCAGGATTACTTCGGGGAGTTTTTCCAATTGGCTGATCTGAGACCTGAAGGAGTTTAAGGTCTGATCTTTCAGCATAGTCTAAAAGTCTTTGCTGTATTTCGGGTGTTTTTCTACTCACCACGATCAACTCTCCTGTAGTAGGCTGAAATGATTTTTCTGAAGCTTTCTTTGGAGTTTTGTCGTTCTTTAAATCTTCCTTCTTTAATTCAGATAATGTAGGACTTTTGAGATCTTTCGCATTTAAAAATTCTTTAGTAGATCCGTTAAAAATAATTTCTCCACCATGAATTCCCGCTTCCGGCCCTAATTCTACCACCCAATCTGCAGACTGAATAAACTTCAAGTCATGCTCTACTACCATCACTGTATTTCCGCGACTTATCAATCTATCAAAAATATGACGTAGATAATTCTGATACTCTTCAGATAAACCAATAGATGGTTCATCAAACACATATAGAATTCCTTGTAAATTACTATTAACCTGCTTTATCAGTTTGATGCGTTGTCCATCTCCGGAAGAAATAGCAATGCTTGGGGTACTTAACTGATATTCTCCCATTCCTAATCTGATGAGATCGAATAACTGCACCTTGATTTTTTCTACCAACGCTGTTTCCCCTGATACAAGATCTAAATTAGTAAGACGCTCATAAAGATCATTCAAAGAAAGCTCCATCCAATCTTGAAAATTGAAACCTTTCCACTTAAATTTAAGATGTTCAGCCTTAATTCTTGCTCCATGGCAACTTGGGCAAATACTAGAACTCGCAAATTTTAAGATATTTGGGTTGCGGTCTCTTTTTAAAATATCATTCATAATAGGAAGAATTCCCTTATAAAAACCTTCTTCCCTAGGTTTGGCTTTAAAACCTTCCCAACGGAGTCTAGATTCTAAAGTGTGCTTTCCATAAAATACCTTGATGCGCTCGCTCCCATTTAAAACTACCTCTTTCTGCTCTTTTGAAAGATCCTTCCAAGGCATATCTACGTTAAAACCATGCGCTTCACACACTTTGTTCAACTCATCTACGGTAATTTGAGAATAAACAATATATCCATTAGGGAGTGTAGTGGTTATTGCTCCTTCTCTAAGGGTTTTATTTTCATCTCCCACCAATTTATCCAAATCTATATATTCTGCCTCTCCAATTCCATAACAGCGCTCACAAGCTCCTTTTGGATGATTGAAAGAAAATAAAGACTTGCTCATTGTCACTTCAGTAGAATATCTGGCAAAGATAATTCTGAAGATTGCTGCAAGTTCAGACAAGGTACCAAAAGTGGTATTTATAGATTGAAAGCGTTTAGATTGCTCAACCTTGATCACGGGTGGTAAAGCTTCAATATCATCAACCTCAGCCGTAGGAATGAGTTGTGCGTTTTGCTGATTATATGCAGGAAGACTTTCTAAAAAATAGCGATATCCTTCATTAGCAATAACACCCATTGCTAAAGATGATTTTCCAGATCCTGACAGACCGGTAATGACGATCAGCCTATTTTCGGGAATTTCAAGATCGATATTTTTAAGGTTATTCTGGTGAGCATTAAAGATGCACATAAAAGAGTAAGATTTTTTTTTTGGGGCTTAATATAGGGAGATAATGATGTCTCCACATAGGATTTAAGAGAATGTCATGGTAAATTTTAACATTGTTGAACTTGTAATTCACTCTTAACAATTAGGTACAAGCAATGTGAAGCATTTCTACCAAATTTCAAAAAATTGATTTGAAAACAATACCTTATATAAAAATCTCCACCTGAAGATTTTAAGAACCCAATAAAAAACCTAAGATTACCTTTAATTTAGCCCTTGAAAGCTACCAAAACCCTTTTCAGTTCTGCACCGGTATCCCATAATTTTTGTTGGATGGAGATCTGTTTGATTCTTGAAGCAATTAAACTTTTCTCTCTTGTATTCACTAAAAAAATAGAACTTTCTCCTAGTTGTAGTTTCCGCTCTTCAGCGTTTAACATGGTGGTATAATTCGCTACTAACGTATTGATCATTGCTACTTGCTTTTCATAAGAAACATATTGCGCTCTTAAAGCTCTAATCTTATTTTGAAGTTTTATTTCTTCGCTTGCTAATTCCAGAGTTGCATCCTGTAATTTAATCTTAGAAGCTTGAAGATCTCCTCTTTCTTTCCGTAGAAAAACGGGAATGCTAAAATTGACTCCTATCTTATAATTATCATTTACAAAACTACTTAGTTGGTCTGGATCGGCACTTAAATAATTGTATTCCAAATCTATTTTGGGGAGTAGTTTATTTGCCTTTAGTCTTTTATCATATTCCAAAATATTAACTTTATAACCAAGCGATCTAATTTTAGGATGTTGGTCTAGGTCATCTTCAAATAATAATGCTAAAGATTCCATAGACTCTTCTTGGAATTTAGGCGTTGGATAGACTTTATCTTGAATTTCTAAAGGAGTATTTTCTTCTCCCCATAAAAATGTACCTAATTTTAAAGAGGCTTTAAAGTATTCAAGCTCCGCTTGCTCTAAATTCAATTTTCTATCCTGGATCTGAATATTAGCTTCCAAAGTATCTATAGCAGGTTTATCGCCTAACTCATGACTTTTAAGAATTCCGGAATATCGAATTTCTGCATTTTCAATAAAACTCTGATATAATGCAAGTTCTTTATATTTTGCAAACCATTCAAAATAAGCTAAAGAAGATTCGTACAAAATTTCACTTACCGCCAGCTCCTGATCGGCTTTGGTTTGTTCTTTATAAACCTTTGCCTTTTTTAAAGCTGCCATTCTATCATTAATAAATAAGCCTTGACCTAAAGGAATTGAAATTCCTGCAGCAAATAATCCATCTGTAGGCACCTTATTTTGTGGATTAAGATAATAACCTTCATTTTGCTCAAATTTCGCCTTTAGCTCCACGCCATACCAAGTTGGTATTTTAAAAGTTGAATTGAAAAGCGTGTAATATTGGGTGTCTTTAAAATCTTTGCGATCATACCCTGCTTCCAGTTTCGGATCAAAACCTCCACGAGCTTTTAAAAGATCTGCCGCACCTTTATCTGTAATTAATCTCGCCTGCTTTACGATGGGATGATAGGTTTTTACCATCTCTAAATATTCCTGATAGCCCAAAAACAAGCTGTCTTTTTCTTGTGCATTCCCAAAAATCGGGATCAATAATACCCATACAAATACTACTCTTAAATTTTTCATTTTTCAGCAGATTTTTCGGTTTGAGGGGTATAATAATTAGGAGGAAATCCATTTAAGTGTCTCCATATCTCATACCAAATTGGAACATCTTCTAATAGTGCCAGCGTATTTGCACCAGAGCCTACTCTAAGAGCAGAAGGCCAAGGATGATCTTCAGGGTCTGGAGCTAACAGAACTCTATATTTACCATTAGCGCTGCTAAAATTCTCGATAGCAACCACGGTAGCACCATAGGTTCCATAAGAAACATTGGGCCATCCGCTAAAAACTATTGCGGGCCATCCATCAAATTGCACCCTTACCTTTTCTCCAGGATGCAATAGCGGTAGATCTATTGGCTTAACATGCGTTTCTACTGCAAGATCAAATTCCGAAGGCATGATATTTACTAATTTTTCACCTTCTTTAAAAGTCTCTCCGATCCCGGTTTTGATAGCTTTATTGATATAGCCATTTATAGGTGCTTTTACATAGTAAAGATCTTTACGCATTTCATAATTGGTATACGCATTTTGAAGCTTGCTAACTTCTGCTTCTGCATTATACCTGCCAGATTCTGCAGAAGATCTATCGCTTATAGATTTCGAGATCTTATCGCTATACTCTGCACTGGTTCTATTAATCTCGATCTTTGCATTTATAATATCATTCTTACTTGCCAATAATTTGTTTTCCTGAGAAATTAACTTGGCTTGATTTTCTTGAAGCTTTAGTTTTTTCTCTTCCACATCTGTCATCGCTTTCAATCCTTCCTCTTGCAATAATTTAGTTCGGTTAAATTGAGTCTCGGCGATGGTTAAATTGGTTTTAGCAGCTTCTAGATCTATACTATCACTTTGCGTTTTTAACCTAGCTTGAATCAGTTTATTTCTGGCTTGTTCCAGTTTTAATTCTCTTTCTTGACGCAAAGCACCCATTTGGGTATTAAGAGCAGATAATTTTTGATCGTACGAATCTAAAGAGTTTGATTTTGATCGTACTTGATCTCCAGTTCTCTCGATAAGAGCAGGGTCAAAATATTCATTTTTAACCTCGGTAATATAGAGGATTGTATCGCCTTTTTTAACGAAATCTCCTTCCTTTACATACCATTTATTAATCTGCCCAGGAATAACAGACTGTATAGTTTGTGGTCTTTGTTCCGGACTTAGCGTTGTAACTACACCGGTACCAGAAATTGTCTGCGTCCACGGTAAAAACAGGACAATAATTCCAAACACTGCAAAGAATTTCAAGAACCTATTAAAGTATTTAAAGTGTTTTCCATGAAAAACCTTCTTACCAGCCTTATACTTAGTAAGATCTATCTTTTCATTCAACGAATTTTTTGTGATATTCAGCATGATCTTTAGGCTTTTGTTTGAATAATACCGTTCTCCAAATTAATATGTCTATTGCACTGTGCTTTCCAAATAGCATCACTACTGGAAACAATTACTGCCCATGATTTCTCTGAAGAAAATAGGTATTCGAAGATCTTGATCTTTTCTTGTTGATCTATCTGATTTAATGGCTCATTAAGTAGCAACAGTTTTGGCTTTCTTAAAATACTTCTTGCTAAAATTATCTTTTTAGCAACGGTATAAGGTAATTGAAGTCCTTCAGGATATATAGTAGTTTCAAGACCATCAGGTTGCTTTCTAACAAATTCTTTAAGTCCTATTTTTTCAAGAACAGCAGAGATTTCGGATTGCGTAATTGAGGTGTCTCCAAATGTTAGATTTTCAATTAATGTTCCTTCAAACAAGGATTCTTCAGTTAAAGATTGACCTAAAAGCGAATGATAAAAATTAAGATCAATATTTTTTAAAGAGATTCCATTTACATAAATCATCCCTCCATCAGGCTCTAAAAGACCTGCAATAATTTTAAGCAACACCGATTTTCCAGAACCATTTAATCCTTCCATCAAGATCTTGTCTCCAGGTTTTATAGTAAGGTTGATGTCTTTTAAAATAGAAGTTCCGTCTGGGCGGTTGTAGCTAATATTTTGCAACTCGATTTCAAGTGCTCCATTTTCAGCAAAACTTTGATCTCCTCCTACCGGCTCTAATTCCTTATCCACCACTTCTCCTAATTTTTCTAAAGACGTAAGCAGATCATAAAAATTTTCTAAACCCATGATCATTTTTTCAACCGAACTTATAATTAATAAAATGATAATTTCAGAAGCTACAAATTGCCCAATATTCATTTGCTGATTTAAAACCAATAACCCACCAATTACCAACAATCCTGCTGTTACCAAGGTTTTAAAACCTATCATATGGATGAATTGCAATCTTAAGATTTGGAAATGACTTTCTCTTTCATCTAAATATTTACTTACCAAAACATCATTCTTATTGATGGCATGCTGGGTTTTTCCCGAAATTTTAAAACTGATAAGCGTTCTAGCAACTTCCTGTATCCAATGCGCAATTCGGTACTTCATTTTAGATTCTTTGATGCTAGTTTCAAGCCCCTTACGTGCTGTTAATTTGAATACCAAATAAATAAGCAACACTAAAAGAATACCGTATAAAATAAAGAAAGGGTGATATAGCGATAATAAGATCAACCCAAAAACAATCTGTAGAACAGCTGCTGGAAAATCTAAAACTAGTTTAGAGATCCCTTTTTGAATAGTGATCACATCAAAAAAGCGGTTCGCTAATTCCGGCGGATAAAAATTCTTAAGCTCAGACATTTTGATTTTTGGAAATCTATAGGTAAACTCAAAAGAAGCACGAGTAAATATCTTTTGCTGAATATTTTCAAGAATACGTATTTGCATAAGTTGAAGAACTCCAACAAAAGCAACCCCCATGGTTACTAATACGACTAAAACTATCCATGATGTGGTAATTCTAGCACCTTGAATAAGGTTTACTATTGCCTGAATTCCTAACGGAACAGACAAGTTTACTAAACCTGCGAAAATCGCATAATATAAGATCTGTAGGAAATCCTTTTTTTCAAGTTTCAACAGGCCTACAAACCTTTGCCAAGTAGTGAGTTTATTTTCAGCCATTCATTTCAATTTTTAAGGTGTTCTTTACGAGGTCAATAAAATATTCAGTTGCAGTAATTTTATCACTGCAATCTGTAATAGAAATAATATGTTCTTTTAAAAAATGCTGATGAAGAGCACCATCTATCACCATACTCGAAAGACTTAGCGGATATTTATAATTTGGTGAAACTTCAGTGATCATTTCTGAAATTCGGCTTACTAAACTTTTATATACAGAAAAGTAACCACCTTTATTTTCTGTATCTACCTCTTTGGTCAGGTAAGATTTAGAAGATTCGTTGATGATAATATTATTTAACGCCACCTCATTAATATGCTTAAAACGCATATCCTGTACCACAGGATGAGTTATTACTTCTATCGCTTTAAGCAGCTTTTCATCAGTATCTCCAATGCCATGAGTAGAAATTATAAGTTGAAATTCCTTCCAACCCCAATACCAGTTAGTAAGATACACCAAGAACTTATGTTTGTTTTCAAAATATCTATAGATCGAACTTTCATTAGATTTGATCTCAACTCCTAGCTTCTTGAAGGTGAATTTTTCAAAACCAATTTCATTGATAAGTAAAATTCCATGTCCCACAATATTCTGTCCTAATTCGCTAGACTCGGGATCTTTTAAGTACAATTCTGAATTAATACTGATCTTGATATTCTTATATAACTTATCCACTATAATATCATTTTACGCAAATATAATAGTATTACTATTAACTTATGAAAGTTTTTATATTAATTAACTTTTATGCAGCTTTAGGTTCTTATGAAGAATTAAAAAATATCGCTTAAAAACGTAGCTATCCTTCTAATAATTAGAAGTTATGGCGGCTCTAAAAATTCATTTATAAAAGCTAATAGCCTAATCATAAGTTAAATCCATCTAAAATGCTAGACATAGGTCTAAGCTATCTTGTACATTTGCATCGTGCACGATTTAAATCGTTGTGATAATAAAAAAAAAATGAAGCAGGAAATTCAAACAAGCATTACGCAAAATATCTTTAGAATAATCTTAGCTCTATTTATGATTTATGCTGGATTTAGTCATCTCACATTTAATAGGATCGATTTTCAAGCTCAGGTACCAGATTGGGTTCCTATGAGCAAAGATTTGGTGGTTATTCTTTCAGGTATTGTGGAGATGGCTTTAGGACTTGCACTGTTATTATGGAGAAAGCAACGAGTTAGGATTGGCTGGGCATTAGCAATTTTCTTTGTACTGGTGTTTCCCGGAAATGTTGCTCAATATTTAGATGGAAAAGATGCTTTTGGCGCATTGAATTCTGATAGCGCAAGATTGATTAGACTATTCTTTCAACCAGTTCTAATAGCTTGGGCGTTATGGTCTACGGGGGCTTGGAAAGCGTGGAGAGAAATAAAAAAGCAATAATCATGACAGAGGAAGAGCAATTAAAATTAAGCAACCAGATATGCTTTCCTATATATTCGGTTTCAAGGTTGATCACAAAAGCCTATAAACCTTATTTGGAAAAAATGGGACTCACCTATCCTCAATATTTGGTGTTACTTGTATTATGGGAGCATGGCAGATTATCTGTAAATCAAATAGGTGAACGCTTACTTTTAAATACTAATACCCTTTCCCCTTTGGTGCAGCGTATGGAAAAAATGAATTTGCTGAAACGGGTAAAATCTGAAAAAGATGAACGTAGTGTTATGGTAGATTTAACTGAAAAAGGGCTTGCCTTTAAAGATGATGCAGCTCCGGTTCCTGAAAAACTACTAAAATCTTTACTTTCTGATGAAGTAGAACTCACAGATGTTATGCTTATGAAAGATACCTTAGATAAATGGATAAAGATTTTATCTAAGCAATCTAACGAATAACCACAGACTGATATAATTATACAAACTAAAACAAAATACTATGAAAGCATTACAAATTAAAAAATATGGAGCTATTAAAGATGGGCTTTCTTTTGAAGATGTAGACAAACCAGAATTTAAGAAGAACGACGTATTAATTGCTATTAAAGCAGCATCCATCAATCCTATAGATTATAAGATCGTGGAAGGACACCTAAAAGATATGCTCGATTTAAAACTTCCAGTAACTATTGGGTATGATGTGAGCGGAATTGTTGTGGAAAAAGGCGAAGGAGTTACCGGTTTTGAAATAGATGATGAGGTGTATGCACGTGTACCTCAAGAGCAAATGGGAACCGTTGCAGAATTTGTTGCTGTAGATATAGAAAAAGTAGCCCATAAGCCTGAGAATATCTCTTTTGAAGAAGCTTCAGGTTTGCCTTTAACAGGATTAACCGCAATACAAGCATTGGAAAGTGTTGCTATTAAAGATGGCGATAGAATTCTAATTCATGCAGGTTCTGGTGGGGTTGGAAGTTTTGCAATTCAATATGCAAAAGCTAAAGGAGCCATTGTATATACTACCACCAGTACTAAAAATGTAGATTGGGTAAAGGCTTTGGGTGCAGACCGAGTGATAGATTACACAGAAGAAGATTATAAAGAAGTTGCTAATAACTTAGACATTGTTTTTGATACGCTAGGAGACGATTACACCTTTGATGCTTTTAAGATTATTAAAGAAGGTGGACGTGTTGCTTCTATTGTTGGACCACCAGATGAAGAGACTGCAAAGAACATGGGAATGAAAGATTATCAACTTCCAGAAAAATTAGCAAAACTTATCAAAGAGAAATCTGCTAACTATAAGTTGACATGGATGAATCCAAATGGAAAGCAATTAGAAGAGATCAAAACCATGGTAGAAGAAGGAACTATAAAACCTATTATAGACCTAATCTATGATTTTGAAGATGCTATAGATGCTTACGAATATCTAGCAACAGGAAAAGCTAAAGGAAAAGTAATTATAAGCATGGCAGATCTATTTTAAGAGATCATGCCAGTAGAATAAATTAATAACCAAATAAAAAGAATGATCATGAGTAAAAAGGAAAATGTATTAGTTGCCGGAGCAAACGGAACTACAGGAAGAATCATTATAGATCTATTAAAAAACTCTGAAAACTATCAGCCAATCGCGATGGTGAGAAAGCAAGAGCAAAAAGATCAATTTGAAAAGGAGAATGTAAATACCGTTTTGGCAGATCTTGAGAAAGACCTTAGCCACGCCGTAAAAAATGTAGACAAAGTAATTTTTGCCGCAGGATCTGGAGGTAAAAATGTAATTGGCGTAGATCAAGAAGGTGCAAAAAAACTGACTGATGCAGCCAAGAATGCTGGAGCCGGCAAATTTGTAATGCTAAGTTCTATGGGAGCAGACAATCCATCGGTAAGTGATGAGCTTCAAGATTATTTGAAGGCAAAACAAAATGCAGATGAGCATCTAAGATCTAGCGGAATAGATTATAGCATTGTAAGACCTGGATCGCTAACTAATGATGGAAGTACCGGTAAAATTCAGCTTGAAGAAAAACTGAATAAGCAAGGGAAAATTTCAAGAGCAGATGTTGCTAAGACTTTAGTAGAAGTATTAGATAACGGAGTGAAGAAAAATCAGACGTTTGAAATTCTATCAGGAGAAACTCCAATAGATAAAGCGGTTAGATAGAGTTCAACGAATTAAAGAATATTCTGTTATGAAAAAGAATGAAACTTATCCAAAATCATTTTCGCACATTGGGATCACCGTACCAAACATTAATAAGGCGGTTAAATTCTATGAAGATGTGATGGGCTGGTATATTATCATGCAACCTTCTAAGGTTAAGAAGGAGAAAGATACCGCCATTGGCCAGATGTGTATAGATGTTTTTGGAGACGATTGGGAGGAGTTTGAAATTGCACACATGTCTACATCAGACGGTGTTGGAATCGAATTATTTTCTTTTCCGCATGGTGTAAAAGAAGCTCCAGAATTCAATCCGTTCAATACAGGTTTGTTTCATTTCTGTATTCAAGATCCAAATATTGAAGAGCTTATAGATAAGATAGTTTCTTTAGGAGGTAAACAACGTATGCCAATACGCGAATACTATCCAAATGAGAAACCATTTAAAATGTGTTATGTGGAAGATCCTTTTGGGATTGTATTCGAGATTTACACCCATAGTTATGAGTTAACATATTCTTCCGGAGCATATTCAGAATAAAATAAAACTGAAATTAAAAGGCAGCTCTTTAAAACGTACTAAACTTCATTTTAAAGGGCTGCTTTTATAATTACTAAAATTAAAATAATATGAAAAAATTAATACTGCTACTTGGTATAATCTCACTAGTTGGATGCAAGTCTACAAACGTTGAACCCCAAGATTCCAAACAAATTGTTACCGTTAAGACCTTTACCGGACAGCAGGTTACTGGAATAAGTTTAAGCGATACCGGTAGAATGTTCGCTAACTTTCCGAGATGGAGAAAAGGGGTAGAAAATTCTGTAGTAGAAGTAAGTGATCAAGGAGTATCAAACCCATACCCTAACAAATCATGGAATACTTGGGAAATAGGAAAAGATATACAAGATTCTAGCTTTGTAGGAGTGCAATCTGTAATTGCTTTTGAAAATGACTTATATGTTTTAGATACTCGAAACCCTCAATTTAAAGAGGTTTTAGACAATCCTAGAATATTTGTGTTCGATCTGAAGACGGACAATTTAAAACGTACTTATGTACTACCGAAAGATTCATTTCATCAAAATTCTTATATCAACGATTTAAGAATAGACAATAAAAATCATAAAGCTTATTTAACCGATTCTGGTCATGCCGGACTAATTATGTTAGACCTTAACAGCGGAGAAGCCAAAAGAGTATTGAATGATCATCCTTCAACATTAGCAGAAACAGATCATTTAATGATCGATGGCAAAAAATGGGTGAATAAAGTGAATTCTGATGGTATTGCCTTAGATACCAAAAATGGTATTCTTTATTATCACGCGCTATCAGGTTATAGCTTGTATTCTATTAAAACAGATGTATTGATTAATGGATCTGAAAAAGACATGGAAGAAAATGTAAAATTGGTTGCCAAAACTTCTGCTCCAGATGGAATGATCTTAGATAAATATGGTAATCTTTATTTAGCAGATCTAGAAGATCACAGCATTATGAAATTTGATATTGCTACCAAGAAAATGAGTGTTTTCGCAAAAGCAAAAAAAATAAGATGGGCAGATACGTTTAGTATTTATAACAACTACTTGTATTTTACCAATTCAAGAATAAATGAGATCTCCGGTCCTATTACAACTATGGAATTTGACATAGATAAGATAAGCCTTGATTAATTAAATTGATTTCAAATTCTTCAAAATAAATAAAGAGATCAGTCTAGCGGCTGGTCTTTTTTAATAAGCTTGCATTTTCAACTAAAAAAAATAACTTATTATCTTTAACTTCACTTGTAAAGTTAAAGATAAAAAAAGGACATAGTTATTTCATTTTCTCTTAAACACTAAAATTTCAAAGGCTAAGCATGGTAAAATATAGCAAAGAAAAGTATAACGACTTAGGACTAGACACCAAATCACATTCTGAAGGTTATCGTGCCTTGAATAAAGATGGAACTTTTAACGTAAGTAAGCAGAACGTTTCTTTTTTTGAAAGTATCAATATTTATCATTCTTTGGTATCTATGAGGTGGATGCACTTCTTTACTATAATTGGGGTAATCTATCTTCTTATAAACTTGGCTTTTGCTACTATTTATATGATCATTGGTCTAGAGCATCTAACTGGTATTTCCGGAACAAATACAACCGATAAATTTATTGAAGCCTTCTTTTTTAGCGCGCAAACCATTACCACTTTAGGCTATGGTAGAGTAGCTCCTGTAGGCACCATAACAAACATCGTTGCCGCATCAGAATCTATGCTTGGGCTGCTCACCTTTGCTCTTGCCACTGGACTCATGTATGGTAGATTTTCTAAACCTACAGCAACTATAAAATTTAGTGATAATGCCGTGATGGCTCCTTACCAAAACATAAACGGGTTTATGTTAAGAGTAGTAAATCCTAAAAAAAATCAGTTGGTAGAAGTTGAGGTAAACCTTACCGTTTCTATGAAAGATGAAGGTTCTTCTTTAAGAAAATTTCATCAGTTGGAGGTAGAAAGATCTAAAGTGGTCTTCTTCCCTACTATGTGGACCATCGTTCATCCTGTAAATGAAGAGAGCCCGCTTTATGGCCTTACCCAGCAGGATATTTTAGAACAAGATGCAGAATTTATCATCATGATAAAGGCTTTTGATGAATCTTTCTCTCAAACGGTCTATTCCAGATCTTCTTATAAAGCCTCAGAAATTAGATGGGGAGAGAAATTCGTGTATTTGAGTCAGCAACGTGGTAATGGAATTTTAGTAGATGTTGGTAGAATAAATGAAACCGAAAAAAAAGATCTTAATCCGTTTCCAAGAGTATAATTATAAAAAGTCATGCTAGAAAAATTTAAATCCATTCGACCATTTTTAGGTGCTAAGAATTTTGATATTTCCCGAAACTTCTATTGGGATTTAGGTTTTAAAGAAAAAGTGCTATTCCTTAATATGTCTTTATTTGAAATGGGAAATTTAAGTTTTTACTTGCAAGATGCTTATGTAAAAGATTGGATAGACAACACAATGATCTTTTTGGAAGTAGAAGATGTTGCCACGTATTACGAAAAAATTAAAGGTTTGAACCTAACTTCTAAATACAAAGAAGTAAAATTAGTTCCTATCAAGGACCATCCTTGGGGAAGGGAATGCTATCTCCACGATCCTTCCGGAATTCTATGGCATATTGGAACGTTCAAAAAGTAGTGACTGTAGCGGTTTCTTCTTTAGAAAAACTTTAGAAAGCCGGCTTAATTTTAAGGTCTAAATTTCACTAAGTGAAGATCTTATTTTCGTTTTTAATATTTTTATTTATTACTGATTTTAGTCTTGCTCAAGAAACAGATCTTAACTATTTTCTTCAGGCTGCAGAAAAGAATAATCCAACTCTTTTACAAAATAACAATCTAAATAAGATAGCAGTTTTTAATGATGAGCTCATCACTGCTGAAAACTCTTCTTTTCAGGTAGATGCAACTTCTGAAGTGATGGTAGCTCCATACTTTAATAATAATGGTAATTTTTTAGCCATAACCACTACTCCATCTGCTTATGCTTATGGTTATGCCGAGCCTGTAAGCAATGGCTCTCTATACTCTGCTCAACTTAATATTACTAAAGAAATCTTTAATAGAGCTAAGCTTCAAAATTTAGTATTTCAGAATACGTTGAATGAAAAATCTAGGCAACTTTCTAATACAGAGATTGTCCATCAACTTCATAAAAATATAACTGCTGCTTATATCCAAGTATATCAACTTCAGTCACAGAAAATAATTGCTAAAGATCTTATTTCAGACTTAGAAAATAGACTCAAGGTATTAGAAATACTTGTTAAGAAAGGAATTCTTATGCAAAGTGATTACTTATTACTTCAGCTAGAAATAGATACCAAGAAATTAGAAATCCAACAATTAGATATCAATTTAGCTGCAAATTTGCTGGTTTTGAATAATGCAGTTGGTATCAAATCTGCTCAAATTCAACATTTAAGTGAACCTTTACTTCCTTTGGATCTTCAGCTGGAAGAATATCTAAAATTGAACCATCTCCAGTATGATCTTTCTTCCACCACTTCTGTGAGTTCTAACGGAGAAAGAAGTACTTCAGAATTAAAAAATATTCCATTTAATAAAGAAGATACTTCCAAGGCCTATTTGCAAAGAAAATTTGAAATTGACAGTCTACAATTAGTTTCTGAACAATCAGTTTTCAACAATAAATATAAACCTCAGCTTACTGCTTATGGAACTACCGGTTTAAATGCTGTAGCTGTAAATGAAATTCCGCATAACATAGGTTTTAGTGCCGGATTAAGACTGATAGTTCCAATTTATGATGGCGGACAGCGAAAAATTAGATCCCTTCAAAATGAATATAAAACCGACAATCTAAAACTCCAATTACAAAGTGAAAAACTTATCAAAACAAATACTTTAGAGAGTTTAGAACAACAGATTAGTGGAGTTTACGAAGGTTTACAGCTTATAGAATTACAGCTTCAAAAACAACATAGCATTTTAGAGATCTATAAAGGCAAAATGGTACAAGGGCAAGTTTCTATTATAGATTATTTAAAAGTGATTGAAAATTATAAAATGAATTTGGACACCAAGCTACAAATGCAAATAAATTTATGGTTGCTTCAAAATGAATTTAACACCACAAATTGGTAAAGTATGAACATTCGAATAATTGCTATTATAGTGCTGTTTACAAGCTTTATGTCTTGTAAAAATAATATAGAAGATTCTACAGATACCCCGGATGCTCTAAAAGTAAAAACAGCCCTTGTACGTTCAGAAAACATGGAAGAATATCAAATTTTTAATGGTATTACCAAATATCAAAAACAAGAAGATATTAAAGCCAGCGTAACAGGATATATATCTTGGATGCCATTTAATTTGGGAGATAAGATAAAGAAAGGTCAAGGCTTTGCGGCTATAAGAACAAAAGAACAAGATGCGTTAAGAGATGCGGTAAAGATAGATAGTAGTTTAGCCAAATTCACACATCCGCTTTCCATTAGAAGCAATGCCTCGGGTGTAATTTCAAATTTGAATATAGTTGCTAATGATTATGTTTCTGAAGGAGATGTGCTGGCAACCGTATCTCAACCCAATACTTTATTAGTTCAAGTAAGCATTCCCTTTGAATATTCTGAAAATATTACAATTGGCACTAAGTGTAAGATTCTTCTTCCCGGTCATCCGGAAGTAGAAGCTGAAATTAGCAGCAAACTGAATAATACCGATTCTATTGGGCAATCTCAACAATACCTTATCAAATTACCTAATGCAGATTTGCCAGAAAATTTGAATGTACAAGTAAAAATAGTTTCTAAAAGCGCTACTAACTCTTTAGCCGTTCCACATTCGGCCATACAAACCAATGAGTTGCTTACCGATTTTTGGGTCTTTAAGATTGTTGATGATTCTCTGGCAATAAAAATCCTTGTTAAACCCCTTTTGGAAAATGATTCTTTGGTTCAAATAGCTTCTAATCGTTTAAAAATGGGGGATGTCATAATTATTCAAGGAGCTTATCAAATGCAGGATTCTACTAAGATTAGTATCGAGAATTAATGAAAAACCTTCATTTAAAATATAAATTTCCGCTACTTGCTATTGCAATTTTATTGTTGGCTGGTGGTTTCTATTCGTATCAAAAAATGGAAACGGGATTATTTCCTAATATCACTTTTCCAAAAATAAAAGTGATTGCAGATGCCGGGCAACAACCTGTAGATAAAATGATGACTGCGGTTACCATTCCGTTGGAGAATATTATTAGAAGAACCGAAGGTTTAAATTACATAAGAAGTACCACCTCTAGAGGGAGCTGTGAAATCTCTGTTTTTCTTAACTGGGATATGGATATCAATACCGCCAAAGCGCAAATAGAATCTTATATTCAACAATCTAGGCAAGATCTTTTAGCTGGTACCACATTTAAAGTGGAAAAGATGAATCCATCTATATTACCTATTATGGGATATTCTGTGGAAGGAGACGGTGGTTTATCGCAAGTAGATTTAAAGAAGATTGCAAAATATCAAATAAAACCCTACTTATTAGCCACTTCGGGAGTTTCAGACATTGCGGTGATTGGTGGAAAAGACAAAGAATATGAGATCATTCTTAAACCTTATGTTCTGGAAAATCTTGGAATTTCTCTAACCAATATTCAAGATGCCGTTGCAAATGCTAATATTCTTCAATCCAACGGAAATCTTACAGATTTTAATAGAATGTACCTAAGCCTTACCGATAATTCGGTAAGTGGCATAAAAGATCTTCAGAATTTAATAATTAAAAGCACTCCAAATAGAATCATCAAGCTCCAAGATATCGCCGAAATAAAGGTAAATGAAGTAAAAGAGTACACAAAAGTGATTGCCAATGGTAAAAATGTGCCGCTGCTTGCCATTGTAAAACAACCAGACGCCAATCTTATTGAGGTTAACAATAATATTGAAAAGAAGGTTGAAGAAATAAGCAAGATCCTACCAAAAAATGTAAAAATCATCCCTTTTTATAAGCAGGCTAATTTTGTGAATTCCAGTATTAGCAGTATTAAAGATGTGCTTTGGATAGGTTTGGTTTTAGCCATTTTAGTGGTGATTATTTTCTTACGGTCTTTTTCTGCAAGTATGGTAATCGTGGTGAGCATTCCAATTAGCTTAGCTCTTACCCTAATTATCATGGAGGCCGTTGGGTATACCTTTAATATTATGACTTTAGGTGCCATTGCTGCAGCTATTGGTCTTATGATAGATGATGTGGTAATTGTTATTGAACAAATTCATAAAATACGAGAAGAAAATCCTGATAAAAGTATGGGCTGGAATGCAAGAGAAGCCATCTCTCATTTACTCCCTGCCATGATTGGTTCTTCTTTAAGTACATTGGTAATCTTCATTCCGTTTGTCTTGATGACAGGGATTGCAGGTGCCTATTTTCTAGTGATGGCTTATAGCATGATCATCGCTTTGGCTTCTTCTTTTATGGTAACATGGCTGTTAGTTCCTGTTTTAGCAGTTCTATTTTCCAGAGGAAAAACTTTAAAAGTTAAGAAAGAAATCAAAACAGGATGGATTCATAAAGTTCTAGAAACGCCTTTAATTGGGATCATTTTCACTCTTATATGTGTTGTCATAATAGTGATAATCCCTTCTAAATTACCATCTGGATTTTTACCGGAAATGGATGAAGGAAGTTTGATTCTAGATTTTCAAAGTCCTGGGGGAACAACGCTTCAAGAAACTTCAAGAATGTTGGATGTTGTTAATGGCATTTTAGATACGCAGCCAGAGGTGGAAGCATATTCCGCCAGATTAGGGACCGAGCTTGGATTTTTTATAACAGAACCTAATAGCGGAGATTATCTTATCAAACTGAAAGATGATCGCTCTCTCAACACAGAAGATGTTGCCGATGAAATTCGAAAAAAAATAGAAGCACAAGTTCCACAATTGGAAGTAGATTTTGGGCAAGTAATTGGAGATATGTTAGGAGATCTTATGAGTACTGCCCAACCAATAGAGATCAAAGTATTTGGAGATGATGTTCAGAAATTAGAAGAACTCTCGATAAACATTGCTAGCGTTGTAGAAAACGTAAAAGGTACTGCAGATGTTAATGATGGGATTATAGTTTCTGGCCCAGAACTTATTGTTTCGCCAAACAATGATGCATTAGCAATGGTTGGAATGACTGCTTCAGATCTTCAGCAACAGTTACAAATGCGAATTGAAGGTTTGGTTGTGAGCAGTATGATAGATAATGAGCAGATTATAGATATAAGAATGATGTATCCAGGAACGTACAACAACAGCATTCAAGACCTAAAAGGTTTCAATATTATTTTGCCAGATGGATCTAAAGAAGCAATTAACAAACTTGCTAACATCAGCATTAAAAAAGGGGTTGCTCAAATAAACCGAGAGAATTTAAAATCTATGGGCGTAATTACTGCAAGGCTTGATAATCGCGATCTTGGGTCAACCTTAAAAGAGATCAAACAACAACTTTCAGAAAAAATAAGTTTACCTGTAAGTTATCATATAGAATATGGCGGTTCTTATAAAGAGCAGCAGCAAGCCTTTAAAGAGCTATTACTCATCTTGATCTCTGCCTTACTCTTGGTCTTTTTAGTGATCTTATTCCTATTTAAAAAAATAAAGATTGCGTTGGCTATTGTGATTATCGCCATTTTAGGAGTTGCAGGAAGCTTGCTAAGTTTATTTCTTACAGGAACTCCGTTAAATGTTGGTAGTTATATGGGAATTATCATGATCGTTGGAATTATAGGTGAAAATTCCATTTTTACCTATAGACAATATCAAGAAATGGATGAAAATAAAACTCATATAGAAAAAATTGAATATAGCATTGCCGCCAGATTACGTCCAAAATTAATGACTGCCTTTGCTGCTATCATGGCACTAATTCCTTTAGCACTTGGTATTGGAGCCGGAGCACAATTGCATCAACCTCTTGCCATTGCAGTTATTGGAGGAATGATTTTCGCTTTACCATTATTATTAATAGTGTTACCAACCATTTTAAAACTGATAAAAGAATAAGTCTTAACTGTTTATTATAGTTGGCTTATCTTTAAATTTATAACCTGTTCTTAGTTGCTTTATGAAAATATTGATTGCCGAAGACGAGAAGTCATTACAAAATTCTATTAAGACCTTTCTTGAGAAAGATAGCAATATCTGTGAAACAGCTTCAGATTTTGACGAAGCCTTGTACCGAATTTCAATCTATGAATATGACATTATACTTCTAGATCTTAATCTTGTAAGCGGCAACGGACTTGATATTTTGAAAAAGTTAAAAGAGAACAACAACCGCGCAGGAGTGATTATTATTTCTGCCAATAACTCTTTAGACGATAAGTTATTGGGTCTTGATCTTGGAGCAGATGATTATCTCACAAAACCTTTTCATTTAGCCGAACTCAATTCTAGAATTAAGGCAGTGCTAAGAAGAGGTAAATTTGGAGGAAATGACTTTATCACCTTTCATGAGATACAAGTAGACACCAAGTCTAAATCTGCGTTCATAGATGGGATGGCTATAGATCTTACCAGAAAAGAATATGACCTGTTGCTGTTCTTTATTACCAATGAAGGAAGAGTATTATCTAAAGAAATTATTGCAGAACATCTCTGGGGAGACCACAGCGATATGATGGATAATTTTGATTTTATTTACGTTCACATGAATAATCTTCGAAAGAAATTAACTTCCGCAGGAGCTAAATATATAAAAACGGCCTACGGAAGCGGATATATTTTCACCTCAGATAATTAATAAATTGAAGGAAACCGTAAAAAAAACATTGTTATATAAGACCTCCCGGGTCTTTATATTTATTTGTCTTACCCTTATAATTTCAAGCATCCCTCTCTCCTACTTTTACATTAGTAAGTTGATGCAACAAGAAGTAGAAGAAGAATTATATTCTCGCAGTTTCAGACTAGAACATTATGTTTCAGAAAATAATGAATTACTAGAACTACCACCGGTTTTTGAAGTTATTGAAGTAGGAGAACTCAAACCTGAAACTCTTAAAGACACGATTATTTATGATCCTTCTCAAAACGAAGAAGAGCTCTTTAGAGAATTAAACACCTATAAAACGCTGAATAATAAAAACTATCGGATTACTGTTAGGAGCATGGTTGTAGAAACTCAGGAAGTAATTGTAGCTACCTCTGTTTCTTTTCTTTTTAGTTTACTGTTGGTATTTTTAGTACAATTTCTATTTAGCAGAACCTGGAATCAACGAATATGGTCACCTTTCTTTCACAATTTAGAAGAAATGAAGGCTTTTTCTTTAAGATCACAAAAACCTATTAAATTAAGAGAAAGCAACATTAAAGAATTTAGCGAACTTAAGGAAGAGATAGAAGCTCTAACAAACAAAGTAACTTCAGATTATCAAAACCTGAAACAATTCACCGAAAATATTTCTCATGAGCTGCAAACCTCTTTAGCCATCATGCAGGCTAAACTGGAGAATTTCTTAAATGAATCTGCCGTTACAGATGAGCAGTTCAGCCAATTATCTACGCTTCAAAAAGATATTCAGCGTCTTGGTAAATTGAATAAAAAATTAGTGTTTCTAACAAATCTCGAAAACAAATCTTTAGGAGATACCGAGACTATAGATCTAAATTTATTGGTGAGAGAAACGGTAGAAGATTTTAAAGAACTAAGTACTTTACCTATAACGTATAAAGAAGAGCTGCAAATTACTTTAGAAGCAGATCGTGAACTTATTCAAGTGCTTATAAATAATTTATTGAGCAATGCCATTAAATTTCATGAAGGAGATGGTGATATTCAAATTAAGATTGAGAAAGAGTCATTTCGTATCAATAATCCCGGAAATAAGGAATTGGAGCATAGCGATAAACTTTACAACCGGTTTTATAAAGCCAATAACAATTCAAAATCTGGAAGCGGCTTAGGCCTTGCTATCGTTAAGAAAATTTGCGATTTATATTCTTTCCAACTTTTCTACACTTATAATAAGAACTGTCATGAATTTGAAGTAAAATTTAAGTAGATGTTGATGCTTAAGAACAACTTTAGAATTCAGAAATACATTTAAAGACTTATAATTGCAACAATTTACCGTCAAAATATCTAAATATACCGCCCCATGTTAAATGATTTTATAGATTTCATGCTTCATTTAGACACACATCTATTTTCTATGATCTTAGATTATGGCGTGTGGATCTATGCTATACTTTTCGCTTTTATCTTTATTGAAACCGGATTGGTAGTGATGCCTTTTCTACCGGGAGATTCGCTTTTGTTTGCTGCCGGAACCTTTTGTGCTGGAGTTCAAAATGAAGCCGGAGAAACCGCAAATCTTAATCTTTGGATCATCCTTATTTCTCTAATTATCGCTGCTTTTGCAGGAGATAGTCTTAATTATTATTTAGGTAAAACTATTGGTTTAAAAGCTTTAGGATGGAGGGTTTTTGGAAAACAATTGGTAAGCCAGAAGCATATAGATAAAACAAGTCATTTCTTTGATGAACATGGACCTAAAACCATCATTTTAGCACGTTATATTCCCATAGTTAGAACTTTTGCTCCCTTTGTGGCTGGAATTGGAGATATGCATTATGGTAAATTTCTACGCTTTAATATTATTGGTGCGGCCTCATGGGTACTGTTATTAGTTTTGGTGGGTTATTTCTTCGGAAATTTAAGTTTTGTAAAGAATAATTTTGAACTGGTAATTCTTGGTATCGTTGTTTTGTCACTACTTCCTATGATCATAGAATTTATCAGAAGCAAAATGAAGAAAAAAGAAGACTAAGATATTCGTTCATTAAAAATTGATAAAGCTAAGTCTACTCCAAAAATTTTTAGATATTAGAGCATTATCAATTTTAAGCAACTATTATGAAGATCATTTCTTGGAACGTAAATGGCATAAGGGCCATCGTTAAAAAAGAGTTTTTTGAATCTATAAAATCATTAGCGCCTGATATTCTTTGTCTTCAAGAATCTAAGGCTCAAGATGGGGAAATTCAAAAGGCGCTTACTGAAATTGATCTTTTTGAACTTTACAGCAATTCTGCTGATAAAAAAGGGTATTCAGGTACTGTACTTTTAAGCAAAAACATACCGAAAGCAGTTGTGAATGATATGGGAGTGGAAGAACATGATCTAGAAGGCAGAGTAATGTGTGCAGAATATTCTGAATTTTTCTTAGTGAATGTCTATGTACCAAATTCTGGACAACAATTAGATAGACTTGACTATCGTGAAAAATGGGATCGAGATTTTCTTGACTATTTAAAAAAGTTGGAAGAAACCAAACCTGTAATTGTTACCGGAGATTTTAATGTAGCCCATCGAGCAATAGATCTAAAAAACGACAAATCTAATTATAACAAAACTGCAGGCTATACCCAAAAAGAGATTGATGGTATGGATAATTTGTTAGCCTCCGGGTTTGTAGATGTCTTTCGCCATTTTCATCCCGAGGAAGTGGCTTATACCTATTGGAGTTATAGATTTAAAGCTCGTGAAAGAAATACAGGCTGGAGATTGGATTATTTTCTGGTAAGCCCATCGCTATTAGATAAGATCAAGTCTATTAGCATTCTAAAAGATTATTTAGGGTCAGACCATTGCCCTGTAGCTTTAGATATAGAATTTTAAAGCAACATACTACCAGCAAAAAAGAGAATAAATAAAAAAGCAACCTGTTTACAGATTGCTTTTTTATTAATGCTCTTACTTAAAGTTATTTTTTGGGAGGTAATGCAAATGCTACTGCATCATGTTCAAAATGATTTCTATGCGCTCCATCGCAAAAAGGTTTGTTCTTAGAAAGTCCACATCTACAAAGTGAAACTACATCTCTTCCACCAAGATCGTAAGCATTACCATCTTTATCTACAATTTCAAACTCCCCTTGAACCTTTAAAGATCCGTTATTATTAACTACTAATTTCGTTTTGCTCATGTTATCTCAGTTTTTGATATTTATCTAATGTTGATAGATATAAATCTATCTTTATTTCTAAATACCAAAGAAAAGAAAATAGATTAAAACTCTATGAAGTTAAATTCGAAAAGAAAGAGATATTAATACTATACTTTACTTTCTTTAAATAAAACAGTAATTATTCTCCGCCAACCATTCTTAGTTTTGGATCTATATCATAGATCTTAGTAGAATCTTGATTCACCATAAATCTTATATTATAGTATTCTAAGCCTTCCACTTTCTTATTTTTAATTTTACCCACTACTACTCCATTTTTATCAGGATCTTTAAACGTTTTATCTAAGATTACTGCTCCACCATCAGTCTTTCTATAGATCTTTAGAATATTAATAACATCGGTACTATTCTTATCTTTAGCCACACCGCTCCAATATATTTTCTGATTTTTATCTACCAAAGAAGTAAACGTACTTGGATTTCCAGGATTTTCTGAAGGATCGCTTCTATCATCAGATAAAAGAATCATGCTATCCATATTAGATCGATTCAAACTATCGGTATTCACAGTAACCAAAACATGAGTATCTTTTTTAAGAATGGTATCAATATGACCTTTTGAAACATCTGAAGTTTGAACTGCTAAATTATTCACGTCCATATTAATAGGCTCATAATTTTGTTGCTTCCCTGCAAATACCAAGGTAAACATCACTAGAACGGCAATAAGAAGTCCTGAGTTTTTGATAAAGTTGTTAGTTTTCATAATTATGATTTTAGTTGATTAAATCTTATTCTTCTTTTTATGATTCTTTCATTGAAACCGATTGATCATCTTCAATGCTTGCAGTTTCTTTTGTATGCTGCAGGCCTTTTACAAAATACATATGCATCATTCCTTTATTCTTCACTTCTAAAAATCCGCGATCTTCACATTCAAATTCATGTTTAATAAAAGCATAGGTAGATCCTGAAATATTTATTTTTCCGGTTTCAGAGCAAGATTCCATCCTTGAAGCCATATTTACAGTATCACCCCAAATATCATAGGCAAATTTTTTGCTTCCTACTACTCCTGCAATTAAAGGCCCTGTATTAATTCCTATTCTAATATCAAACGAGGCTCCAGCATCTTGTTTTTTCAATTTAGCTTGCTCAACATATTCTAGCATTTCTAGTGCAGCATTTACAATCTTTACAGCATGATCTTCTACCGGAAATGGCACACCGCCTGCGCACATATAGGCATCTCCTACCGTTTTAATTTTTTCCAATCCATATTTCTCTACAATCTTATCAAATTTTGAAAAATACATGTCTACACTAGCCACCAGATCTTCCGGTGGTAAATTTTCAGCAAAATGTGTGAATCCCACAAAATCTGTAAACAATACACTAACAGATATAAACTTCTTAGCCTTTACTTTTCCGGTTTCTTTGAGTTCTATTGCGGTTTCTTCTGGAAGAATATTCAATAATAAATGTTCAGATCTATTCTTTTCTCTTTCAATAATCAAATTGGTTCTTCTTATAAATCTATTTCGTCTATAGAGTCCAAAAGCCAATAAGATGATGAGGAACAAGGCGATAATGGTGGCAATTACTATATTTTTCTGATATCGTTTTTGCTGACTTAAAAGATCTACTTCCGCTTGCTTTTGAGATACTTCAAAATCGGTTCTCAGGTCTGCCATTTCTCTAACAGATCTAATATTTTTAAAGCTATCTCTATAGGTTATATAGTCTTTGTAATATTCAAAAGATTGGGTTACATCTCCGGTTTTATCATAAAGTTGAGATAGGTTGAGATTGGCATCTGCTATGGAATTTTTAAAACCAAAAGTTTTAGCAGCTTCTAAAGCTCTGCCTGCATAAATTTTAGCTCTGGCATCATCTCCTCCTTCAGAATAAACAGTAGATAAGGAGATCAAGAATTCTGAAACAGCATCGTACGCATTGATGTCTCGTAACAATGTAATGGCAGTATTTAAGTTCTCTTCAGCTAAATAATCATTCCCTAATTTAGCGTTGATCGTACCTAAATTTCCCAGGCTGTAAGCCCTTCCTACTTTGTATTTTTTCTTCCGGAAGATGGCCTCAGATTCTTTGGTTAATATTCTTGCTGAATCTATTTTACCTAATCTTAAATATTCGTCTCCCGCATTAAATAAAGCTCCTCCCAACGTTAGGGAATCGTTGCTAACTCTTAAGATCTTTATACCTCGATTATAATAAATTTTAGCGTTGGAGGAATTTCCATTTAAAGAATATACGTTTCCAATCTCTACATAACATTTTGCTATATTTTGGGGACTTTCTGCTTTAATCGCAAAATCTAAGCTTGTAAAATATTCTTTTAAAGCCTTATCATAAGTTCCCAATAACCTATAAGCATTTCCTTTTTGCAGGTATCCATTATGAAGCATCATGAAATTACTATCTGCTGCAGCCTTTTTTATCAGAATATTTGAATATTTAAAAATACTATCAGGGTTGGCTTCTGCCGCAGAAATCTTTGATAATAACTTAAGTTTATCTGGCACAGCATTCCTAGACCAGTAAATAGTTTTTAAACTATCTGCTAGTTTTGGATTTTGGCCTGCTACTCCCCATAGTATAAAAGAAAATAATGCAGTAAGGATACACTTTCTTAATAATGGCATAAAATCAATAGCTTAAAGCAGCCTATGTTGGTTGCTTGATTATCAGATTTGTTGGGATTTTTTAAGTTAAAAAGGCAGAATTTGTAAACATTACCTGTAGCACTTTTGTGACTAACTAAAATTAATTGCTGCCAAAAAATACAGTGGAGTGTATTTAATTGATTATCAAGGTAGTAAAGATAATCATACTGATTTTAAAATTTCGGTAAACTGCTTCGTTTAACTGATTAAGGTATAGTTAGTTACCAATTTGTAATCTTTTACTACAAGAATAAATCTAAAGGGACTACAAAAACATATTATTTTTAGGTTTAGAAGTTGAAGGTACTTCAATTCTTGAATTTCAAAATATCTTGAATTTAATTATAACTCATTAGAATAAAGGCATTTATAACACTTAATTCAAGAATAATTAGTAAGTTAGTTAAATTGCTTTTTTACCAAAATTTATAATTATGAATAAAGCAGACAGAGTTAATTGGAGATCGATATTTTCGGTTTCTTCTATATTATACTCTGTTTCGGGTGTTTTTGCTGCCATGATAGCTTTAGAAGGTTTCATGTTACCAAACCATTTTATAGATGGCGGAATTACAGGAATATCTATAGTATCTGAGGCTTTGCTGGGGATACCTTTTACGGTACTTTTAATTTTTTATAATATTCCTTTTCTGTATTTGGGATATAGAAAGATTGGAAAGACATTTGCCGTAAGGGCTTTACTCGCCATTGTACTGCTCACCCTGCTCATGTACTTTATACAAATTCCAGCTTTTACAGACGATAAAGTTCTAATAGCAGTTTTTGGTGGATTTTTAATCGGCTTGGGTATTGGTCTTGTTATTCGAGGTGGCGGAGTATTAGATGGTTTAGAGATTATTGCATTCTACACTACCAGAAATTCCGGATTTTCTACAGGAGAGATCATATTAGCGTTTAACGCAGTTATATTTATAATATCCGCATTTGTATTTAGCGTAGAAACTGCGATGTATTCTTTTCTGGTATATTTTACAGCAATGAAAACTTCAGATTATGTAGTAGATGGATTTGAAGAGTTTACGGCACTTAATATTATTTCTAAAGAATGTGAGCAGGTTAAATCTCTCATGGTAAAAGATTTTGGAAAAGCAATTACAGTATTTAGAGGAGAACGTGGATACCTACCAAATTCTTTTGATATCAAGTACGATTGCGATATAGTAATGACCATCGTTTCTAGACTAGAAATACACCGATTAAAAGAAGCAATTATAAAAATAGATCCAAATGCTTTCTTCTACGTTCAGCGAATTAAAGAAGTAAAAGGAGGATTAGGCAAACACACAACTAAAGACTCATTTAATGAACCTGTTTTCTCAGATTTACCAAAAAGTGAAATTAAAGCTGGAAAGTGAACTGCCAAATTGGCTTTTTTATCATTCCCCATATCACACAGAAAACGTTTTAAAAAAGGCCATCTTTATTGCAGGTAAGGAAGGTGTTTTAGAACAAGATCTATTTTTATTAAAAGTGGCAGCCTTATATCATGATACTGGTTTTACGGTACAAAAAGAAGAACATGAAGAAATTAGCTGCAGAATAGCCACCAAAGAGTTAGAAGAATTTGGACTTACAAATAACGAGATAGAAGTGATTTGTGGAATGATAAGGGCTACAAGAATTCCTCAACAGCCCAAAACCAAATTGGAAATGATCTTAGCAGATGCAGATTTGGAATATTTAGGCACTAATGATTTTAAAGTACATGGAGATAAGTTATATAAAGAACTGCTTCATTATCAACCGGATTTAAATGAACAAAAATGGAATGAGATCCAGTACCAGTTTCTAAACAATCATAACTACCACACCAATTATTGCAAACTACACCGTGAGCCTCAAAAGCTTAAAAACATTATGAGCTTGCAAGAAAAAATAGATGATCTCTAAACCTATACAAAACAAAGGTATATCGCTAATAAACAAGCAAACAAAATCTCTTCCTCATCACCCATGACTATCTCTTAAATTAATTAAAATATAATTCTTCAACTTTAAATTAGATGCCTAAATTTAAAGCGAAATTGAAGTTAAAATTTTACTTGTAAGTAGATTTTGTAATAGAAATTACTGTAATTTGCGACGTTATTTTAACATTTGTTCCATAAGTTGGACTACTATAGATTATGAATACTTTGAAAGATAGGACTGATAAACATTTCGCTACAGAAGGCTTTAATCACCTAAAAAGCACTCTGAATGATCATACCTTTTTGTTAATGATCATAGATACAGAGAAATTCCAGATCAAATATTTCAATCAATTATATCCTCATTGGAGTCTTAAAATTATAAATGAATATACCGCCGATGAGGCCTGTATTTTCGAAAAAATGATCCATCCAGAAGAGTATACTTCCTATTTAAATCATTTAAAAGAATGTAATCAGCTAAAAGCTGGGGAAGAGAAGATCTCTTATTTTCAATTATTGAACAAAAATGGAGTTTATGATCTGTATTGTTTTATAGACAGATTATATATTGGTCAACCTAAAAACCCTTCGGTACAAATTTTAAGTATAGCCCAAAAGGTTATTTCAGACCGACCAGATTTAGATCAAAAATTACCAGATCATGATATTTTAGAGCCAAAGAAAAATAGATATCAGCAAATTCTCTCTACCATAGATGAGGCATATTGCATTATAGAAATGATTTTCGACTTTGAAGGGAATCCTATAGATTATCTATTTACTGAAACAAACAATGCTTTTCATAAGCAAATAGATTTATCTGATGTTGTTGGGCAAACAATGAAAGAAATGGTTCCAGATCATGAAAATTATTGGTTTGAAACCTATGGAGATGTTGCTAAAACTGGCGAATCTATTAGATTTGAACAGTGCGCTTCAAAAATAGATAACACTTGGTTAGATCTATATGCTTTTAAAATTGGAGATATAGAGAGTCAAAGTATTGCCGTCTTGTTTTTTAATATTACAGAGCGAAAACAAAAAGAACTAGGCCTTTTAAAAGAAAAAGGTGATCTGGAAAATTCAGAAAAAAACAGTAAACAGCAATTAGAAGAAAGCAATAATCTATTACAAACCGTATTTGATACTACCAACCTTGGTATCGCTGTTTTCTCTATTATTAATGATGCCGATGGGAATCCAGAAGACTTTAAGTTTATTAGAGTGAACAAGGTTTTAAAGAAAATGTATAAAAATGAAGATATCTTAGGACTTACCTATTCAGAATCTACACAATCTGGAGTAGAAAAGGGTGTTTTAGAAATGTTCAAACAAACCGCTGCTACCGGAAATAATTTAGAAAATGAGTATATTTTTGATAATGAAGGTTCTAACACTTGGTATAAAATAACTTCCAGAATTCAAAATGAGCTTCTAATTTGTACGCTTGAAGATATTACAGAGCGTAAGAAAGCTTCACAACAACTTGAAGATACGATTAGATTCAAGCAACAATTAATTACAACTTCACCAGAAACGGTTATTATTATAAATCTTAATTCTTATACCGTGAGGTATATAAATAAAGATATTTTTCCGGAAGAAAATCTTACAAAAGAGAGCATACAAGGAATGGCTATTATGGATATTCTCCCTTTTATTCATCCTAGAGACCGTGAGAAGATTTTAAACTTTCATAAAAAACTTTTAAAATCTAATGATGATGATATTTATGATCTTGACATTAGAATGAAACTAGACCAGCAAGACTGGGAATGGTTTAGTGTTCGCGGAAAGATCTTTCATAGAAAAGATGCTACTTGGATAGATGAATATGTGCTTTTAGTAAGAAATATTACCAATCAAAAAAACATGCATAAAGCATTAATAAGTGCAGAGAAGCTTTCTATTCAAGGAGAAATTGCAAGAACACTAGCGCATGAATTGCGTAATCCGCTTGCCAGTATAGGATTGGCTACAGAGGTGATGCGTAAAAAATTAGAAATTGCGGCTAACACAGAGTTTAATAATTATTTAGACATCCTTACAAGAAGCACCAAAACTTTAAATAGTTTGGTCACCAATCTTTTAACTTCTTCCAATTACACCCCAGCAGAGCTTAAAGTAAGCGATCTAGGAAACATTATGGATCTAACCATTGAAAAAGCTTCCGATAGAATTTACTTAGCAGGAATTAAAGTGGTTAAGAACTATGAAGGTACTTATCCTATAATGGCAGACGAAGATAAGTTGATAATTGCATTATTAAATATTGTGGTAAATGCTAGTGAGGCTACTGTTCCAGACCAAGGTGAAATAACAATAGAAATTAAAGAACATAAAACAGATTTCTTACTGAGCATCTCAGACAACGGGCATGGGTTAGAACAGGAACAAATCGATCAACTTTTTGAAGCTTTTTATACCAACAAATCTACAGGAGTTGGGGTGGGTCTTAATTCGGTAAAAAGCATTTTAGAAGAGCACGATGCAAAGATAAAAGTGAAGAGTAAACCTAAAAAGGGAACCATCTTCGATCTTTACTTTCATAATGCAGAAATAGAATAACCTATATTTTACAGGAAAATTCACTCATTCCCGTAGAAGTTATGCCATAAATCATTAATTTAGTAGCAGATAGCTTAGGCATAACAATAATTACATAACCCTTATATTTAAATTTGTTTACGGCTTATGTACACTTCTGAAGAATTTAGAACAGATTTTGATAAAAAATATAGCTTAGAACATTTCTTTAAATATTCAAGAGATTTTCTATGTGTTGCGGGTTTTGATGGCTATTTCAAAAAAATAAATCCCGCTTTCATAAACTTATTAGGCTACACTCCCAAAGAATTATACGCACAACCAATTATTGAATTTGTTCATAAGGACGATAGGCAAATGACTGCTGCCAATAGAAGTACCCTTATAAAGAATAAACCATTATTAAATTTTGAAAATAGATATGTTTCAAAATCGGGAGAGATCATCTGGCTGTCATGGACTTCGATGCCCGAAGATGAAAATCAAATTGTTTATGCCATTGCAAAAGATATAACGCATATCAAAAACAGAGAAGATGAACGCAATCATTTGCTTACTAGTCTCACCCAAGCAAATGCAGATCTTAAACAATTAAATTATACTTCTTCTCACGACCTTCGATCTCCATTAAATAATATTCTATCTATTTTAGGTCTTTTAGACGTTTCAAAAATAAAAGATGAAGAAACACTGGAATATGTAGAACTTCTTAAAAATTCGGCAGTTACACTTAAAGAAACTATAGATCTGCAAGTAGATCAATTAAGCGTTAAAGACAGCTTAGTAGTAAAGGTTGAAAAATTGAATATAGAGCAGATTTTAAATGCTACACTCTCCTCTATAAGATCTTTAATAAATAACTCCGGAGTAATGATTACGGTAGATTTTACCGCTTACCATTCTCTTAAGTTCAACGCATCTTATTTACACAGTATTTTTTTAAACTTAATCTCAAATTCAATTAAATATTCAAGGCCAGAGGTTGTTCCTAAAATTTCAATAACTGCTAAAAAGGAAGATGGTTATAAACAACTCATATTTAAAGATAACGGCCTAGGTTTTAACATGGAGATTGTAAAAGATAGGATCTTTGGGTTGCATCAAAAATTTCATGATCATATAGACAGTAAAGGAATTGGTCTTTATTTGGTATACAACCATGTAACTAGCCTTGGCGGAAAAATTACGGTGGAAAGTGAAGAGAATGTGGGTACTACTTTTACCTTGAGCTTCCCTTTATAAATTAGCCTTTCTTTATAATGGAATAAATGTGCTTTTAGTAGAAAATTTCCTTCTAAAACATACTTCAAACTAAGGCTAAATTCTTATTTTTCGAAATACAGAATCTTTACGATCTTCCTTACGAAGTGATAAAATAAATTGAATGAAAATTCTTCATACCGCCGATTGGCATATCGGTAAAAAACTCCATAAGCATGATCTCTATGCAGATTTTGATCTTTTTATAGTATGGTTGCATAAAACCATTCAAGAACAAAAAATAGAGCTATTATTAATCTCTGGAGATATCTTTGATTTGGCAAACCCATCATCTGAAGCTAGAAAACAATACTATCAGGCACTTATAAAACTACAGCAATTAAACTGTAAGATTATTGCTACCGGTGGAAATCACGACTCTCCAAGCATGCTAGATGCGCCTAAAGAAATTCTGAAAGTTTTAGATATGGAAGTAATTGGAGGCCTGCCAGAAAATCTTGAGGATACTATAATTCCTATAAAAGATAAGCAAGGTAATATTGAAATTGTGGTGGCAGCAATTCCTTTTTTAAGAGATGCCGATCTTAGATCTGGCACCAGCGCCTCTACTTATGAAGACCGCTTACAGGCAATTCGAGAAGGGATTAAAAATGTTTTTGAAAAAGCGTCTAATATATGTATAGATAAATATCCAAACATACCAGTGCTTGCAATGGGACATTTATTTACAGCAGGGTCTGATACTTCAGAAAGTGAACGTGATATTCAAATTGGTAACCAGGCGGCGTTTAATGCGCTTCAATTTGGAGAGCATTTTAGTTATATTGCCTTAGGCCATATTCATAAACCACAAAGAGTTTCTTCTAATATTCCCATTTTTTATTCGGGTTCTCCACTCCCACTATCTTTTAGCGAACGTAAAGATGAAAAGAGAGTTTTAATACTAGATACCCAAAATGGCTGGGAACCAAAAAGCATTGCAGTTCCAATATTTAGAAAACTGTTAAAAGTAAGTGGTACTCTTACTGAAATTCAGCACAAATTAGATACGTTAGAAACTTATGGAAAATTAGACTCTTTGATTGAGATTGATATGATAGAAGACCAATATGACGCTCAAAAAATATATGCGTTGGATGTAATGGTGAATAATTTTGATAAAATAGGATTTGAAATTGTAAAACAGCGAGCACAATTTAGAAACCAAGCCAAAGGAACTTCAGAATTATTTTCTGAAAATCAGCAATTGGAAGATCTTAAACCAAAAGATGTGTTTTTAGAACTTATAGCGAATCATGATTATTCTGAAGAACAGAAAATAGAACTATTAAGCGCTTTCAACGAGATTTTAGAAGAAGTACAACAATCTGAAAAACCTGCTTCATGAAGATCTTAAAAATAGAATTTACCAACATCAATTCTTTACGAGGTACTCACGAGATAGATTTTACTCAAGAACCGTTTATAAGCAGTTCTTTATTCGCAATTACAGGACCTACGGGAAGTGGAAAAAGCACCATTTTAGATGTTATTGCCCTTGCTCTCTACGGCAAGATACCACGCATACCTGGAAGTAGACCAATATCAAAAACAGATATCGAAAAATTTGGAACGATACTTACCAGAAACCAGAAGGAAGCCATAGCGAGGGTTACGTATGAGTGCAAACTGGGTATTTTTAGTTCGCAATGGAGTATTTCTACCAATAGAAATGACAATCTTCGTGATAACGACATGGAGATCTACGATCATCAAAAACAAGAATTGATCACCGATAAAAAATCTGATGTTCCAGATAAGAACGAAGAATTGATCGGGTTGAGTTATGATCAATTCATAAAAGCAGTGTTACTGGCGCAAGGAGAATTTGCTCAATTTTTAAAAGTTAGCAGGAAAGAACGTGGTGCACTTTTAGAAAAAATCACGGGAACGGGGGTTTACCGACTCATTGGTCAAAAAGTATACGAAAGAAATGGAGTTCTAAATAAGGATATCGAGAAGCAGCAAACCGAGATTAAGATCTTAAAAGATAATCTTCTAGAAGATGAAATCTTAAAGTTGAAAGAGAAGGAACTTCTTGAAAAACTTCATTCCCAAAACACTTTTCAGAAACAAATTGAAGAGTTTAAAAAAGCTTTAAAATTAAAAGAAGAAATTCAGAAGAAATCAAACGGTATCAAATTACTTGACGTTGAAAAAGCGTCTGAAATTAAAAATTTAGAGGCGTTTGATGTAGAACATGGTGCACCATTAAAACAGCATGAAAAGGTTCAGGAGTATTCTGAAGAATTACGAAATTGGAATTTACTCTCAAAAGAGATCAAAAATCTTGATGTGGAGCTTTCTTCTAATAAAGAAAATAAAGAAGCAAATTCCTCAAAAACAAGCGAACTTATTACTAATGTTTCATCATTTACTGGTGTAGAAGTATCTTCAGAAAACTTCAACACTTCTTTAAGCAACTTCAGAAATAAGGTATTTAAACTAAATGAAGAACGTACTGAGAAGCTAAATTTATATAAGTTAGAAAAGATTAAACTAATGTCTGAGATTCAATCATTAGACATCGCATTTATAGAATCTAAGCCCGAGGAAACTATAAAAGAAATTCAAGGCAAGATCAGCATTATCAAGAAGTCGGTAGAAGATTGGAATAGCGAATTTAAAGTTTCTACTACTGATGAAATAGAAGCCTTAAAAATTAAACTTCAGAAAGAATATAGAAATACCCGTGAGGCTGCTCGTGAATATTCATCTATCGAAAATGTTCAGAATGAGCTTACCCGTCATACTTCAGAATTAGAGACCCTACAACCTCAATTAAAAACTCTTCCGCAGGAAATAGACAAGCAAGAGCATCTTGTTAAGAATCTGCGAACAACTCATGAAAATCTACATTTAAAGAAGGAAAATCAGCTGCTAAAGGCCAGTTTAGAACAACATAGGCATAAGCTTAAAGATGGGGATGCTTGCCCTTTATGTGGCGCGTTACATCATCCATTTGCCGAACATCTACCTGAAAAAGAGGATTATTTAGAAGAAGAGATTAAAAATATAAATAATGAGCTAACCACTCAAATTAGCACCCTAAATGCTTATACTAACAATTTGGCAAACTATAAAAAGCAAGCCACTATCTTGGAAGCGAGATCTAAGTTACTAAATAAAGAGCTCAAAGAAATTAAAGAGATCTTTCAAAAAAAGTTTGGCAGTCTTGCAGAAGTAATTAATCTAAAAGAGCTGGAAAAAGCTTGCGATACCCAGGAAATAAGAATTGAAAACTTAGTAATTTTTAAAAAAGAGCAGAAAAAATTACAACATTTAAAAGCGGCGCTACCAATTCTTAAAGAGCTTCAGATCATTTTACAAGATGGGAAATTGCTAAAAGAAAAGTTAGATGAGCTTTATAGCGGAAACGATATTCAAAAGGATGTTGAAATTCATCAGAACAGGTGGGTAAGTTTGGAAAGAGATCTTAAGAACTTACTGGAATTACAAGATAAAATTAGCAAACAACTAAGCTCTAAACAAGAGGAATTACAAAATTTGGAAGCAGACCTAAGCTCTAAATTAAAAGAAAAAGGATTTAATGATATTAATGATGGCTTCTCTGTTTTAATGCCAGATTCTGAAGCTAACAGGTTAAGATTAGAACGTCAGCAAATAAAAACCAGAATAGATAATTCTTTGGCTTCTACAAAATTACTGAAAACTCAACTTGAAGAATTACAAAAGCAAGATACTAAAACAGATGAAGTTGCTTTAAATAAACTGTTACAAGAGAAAACTTCTCAATTAGATATTTTCACCAAAGAAGCTCAAGAAATTGATAGAATTCTAAAGAACCAGCAAGAGTATCTTGAAAGAATGAGAATTCTTCAGACACAAATTGCTGAAAAAGAAATTCAGACACGAAGATGGCGCATGTTAAATGAACTTGTAGGCGATAGAACGGGAAATAAATTCAATGATTTTGCACAAGATCTAAGTTTAAGTAGATTGATAAGCTTGGCCAACGTGCAATTAAAAGATCTTAGCGATAGATATTTGATTGATAAACCAACAGATGAAGAAGATGATGGTTTGGTAGCTATAGATGAACATATGGGAGGACAACGCCGTTCTGTGAAAACGTTATCTGGAGGAGAAACTTTTATTTTGAGTTTGTCTATGGCTTTAGCACTTTCAGACCTTGCTTCAAAAAATGTAGCGATTAATAGTTTATTTATAGATGAAGGCTTTGGAACTTTAGATCCTGAAACCTTAGATCAAACGTTGGATACTTTAGAGAAACTACAAACAGAATCATCAAAAACTATTGGTATTATAAGTCATGTAGATTCTTTAAAAGAACGCATTGCCACACAAATAAAACTTACCAGAAATGGCCAAGGCTATAGCACGTTAAAAGTAGAAAGCTTATAAAAAAGAAAAGTCCCTGAATTTAATATATCAGGGACTTTTTTAATTTGCGTTCTTAAGTTTATTCCGCTTTCCTACTAAACTCAAGATCTTGAAAATCGAAACTAAAATCGGTCATTGGAGAAACCGGTTGCATTGTAAATCCTACTGCTTTCCCCTCTTTATTTAAAGTAAATACTAAAAAAGCATCTGCATTTAAAGTTCTATCCGTCCATTTTACTAAAAATGTATTCCCCTTATAATAAGACATGGCTCCTTTAAAATCTGAAATGTTTTTAGACTCAAAAGATAGTTTTCCATCCTGTTTGGTAATTTTTACATCCCCAAACCAATCGTCGTTATAGGTTCCTGCATATTGCTCTACATTAATAGGTGCCATTTTATTCTTTTGCTGCATTTCAATTTCTTTCCAAACCTTTGCAACAACTTCTTCTGCTTTTGCCTCTTGTTTTAAACGAGACTCATTATACTGTTTAATTCTATCTTCTCCTTTAATTCCAAAAAAGGCATCTTTAATAGAATTGGTTATAGATCTAAATGCTGCACCAGACTGCTGATTGGTAAGTACAATAATACCAAGATCCATTTCCGGGATCATTGTAACCTGACTTACAATTCCTAAAAGTCCGCCGGTATGGGTAACTTCTAACTTACCATTTACATCACTTAAGAACCATCCAAGGCCATAGGCTGAAAAATGTGTATTATAATCACCCTTTCTAGCATTCAATAATGTTTGCGGAGACCACATTTCAGTATGCATCTTTTCACTGAAAATACTGTCTTGAAGATTATCTCCATATTTACCTTCATTTAATTGAGCATTTACCCATTTGCTCATATCGTTTACCGAAGAATAGATTCCTGCAGCAGGATTGGCAACTTTTGTAAAACTTAAACCTACAGTTTCTAGTTTTCCATCTACAGGAGCATGACCTTCTATTACATTGCTGTAATCTTTAATACGGTGCCAAGACATTGCTGTACGATCCATCTTTAAAGGATCTAAAAAATTCTCTTTTACAAATTCCTCATATTCTTGTCCCGAAATTCTGGTTACAACTTCTCCTGCAACTATATAAAGTAAATTATCATAATCAAATTTAGACCTGAAAGAAGAAACCGGTTTTAGATATCTTAAGTTATGAATTAATCCTTCTTTATCTGTAACGTTAGATGCCGGAAAAACCATCATATCTCCAGCTCCAAGACCCAAACCACTACGGTGAGTAAGAAGATCTCTAACTGTAAATTCGCTAGTTACATATGGATCATATAATTTAAATTGAGGAATAATATCGGTAACCTTGGTATCCCAAGTTAATTTTCCCTCATCTATAAGTTTGGCTAAAGCTGCACTAGTAAAAGCCTTGGTATTAGAAGCCACACCAAAAAGAGTATTTTCATCTACCTTCCCACCTTTTTCTAAAGACCGTGTTCCATAACCTTTAGAATGAATCACTTTTCCATCTTTAATAACAGCCACAGCAATACCTGGAACATTAAAAGTAGACATGGTTTTATTTACCAAACTGTCTATTTGCTTTTCATTAAGTACTTGTGCCGATATTAAAAGATAAGTGAAGAAAAATAACAACGTAAAGAGAGCTGATCTCGAGGAATAGTTTTTCATAATTAAATAGTCTCGTAAAATTTTTAAAAGCTAAAGGTATTAAATCTTTTAAAAGATTTCTTCAAATATTTCCGACTATTCAGCATGCTCAAGGCTTCATTTAGATCTTAAAGCAAAGCTTTTCTTAAATTATTTGTGAGAACTATGCCTTCTACCGAAATTCGCAATCTGTAATAAAAAAGATAATATAAAATGATCAAGATTATACGTAGACTTTCATTTTTCGTGTTGATTGTTCTTCAAATGATCTTTTTGTTAGCCATTTTCTTTGATAGAATTGATACTCCATTAATGCTAACTTTTATTATAGGGGTTTCTCTACTTATTAGTTTTGCTTATTTTAATGCGCCTAGAGAGGAAGAAGCACATTTTATTGAAGATGCTTATTTAATTCTATTTGCGGTAATTGGAGCTGTTCTTACTTTTTATTTGAATACAGGAGCTCAACTAGGTCCTATAATTTCTGCGAGTTTGGTTGGATTTATAGCATCATTCGCTCCAAAAATAGATAAAGAATCTCTAATTTTAAAAGAGCTTCCTGCAGCAGTTTATTGTGGTTCTTTTGTAGGTATGACTTCTTTACAAGTAGCTCCAGATATTAAATTTATTCTTTTTGCTGGTTTTATTGCGGGTACAATTTTAATGCTTTCAAAAAATATCTTTAATGGTTTTGGAGGTAAATTAGGAACTATAGCTTTCGGTGGAGTTGCTATAACTTCAGTAATTATTTACATACTATTTTAATGATGGAACAAGCTATATTAATAATCATCGGAATTGTTTCAGCCATGCTTACCTATTTGGTAAACAACAAATATCAACAAGGGGCAGTAAGAGCCTCGGCAGGATTATCACTCTTGGTGGGTTTATTCTTTTATTTTTTTCCAGATCTCTTTTCTGCATTTTTAAGTAAGAATATTCCAATTGTATTTATTGGTGCCACATTTATAGGAATGGTCTCTTCAAAGGTTCTAGGCAACATCTTTTTAATTGCTATTGCTGGGTTGATATTTTCAATCATCTACCTGAACACTAGTCAATTTTTTAAAGGGTATGGAGGTGCACTTGGAACTACTGCAGCTATCTCTGTTTTAGTCTCTTTGAGCTTAGCCTTGGTAGCTAAAAGCAAACACATTAAGAAGTGGAAATCTTCAAAATTTTCGAAATAAAATTGATGCTTATCTTAGTTTTATTTTCTAATTTCCAGAAAGACTTCATGTAAAGATGTGTTACAGAACTAAGCTAAATACAGAATATAAATCTATTGAAAAGATCTTCGATTCAAAATTTATTACTCCTGAGGATTATACTCCAATGGAGGAGATCAATGCTTTCAGCTTTTTAAAAACTCCGGTAATTACTAATGATAATAGAGGTGAAATAGATCTTTTTTATTGGGGGCTCATTCCTTTTTGGGCAAAAGAGGATACTATTAAAAAAATGACGTTAAATGCCAAAATTGAAACGCTTACTGAAAAACCGGCATTTAGAAATTCTGTAAATAACAGATGTCTGATTATTGCAGATGGTTTTTATGAATGGCAATGGATGGATGCACGAGGCAAGGAAAAACAGAAGTATCTCATAACTTCTAAAGATCAGGAGGTATTTGCATTTGCTGGTATCTATTCCAGTTGGAAAGATCCCAAATCAGAGAAATTAATTCATTCTTATGCTATAGTAACTACCCAAGCGAATGAGCTAATGAGTGAAATTCATAATAACAAAAAACGAATGCCAATAATGCTTAAGAAAGCAGATCATGAAAATTGGTTGAGTGGAACTCCACTTTCAAATTTTGCATTTCCATATGAAGTGCAGCTAAATGCCAACCCCATAGATTCCTAATTTTAGCTTTAATTATCAAGGGGATTCGAACGCTACAATTTAAATTGTGGGTTCTTCTTCTGCACCAAGTTTTTTCACCAAACTTCCTACGGTTAATCCTTGCACTAAAATAGAAAATACTACTACTACATAGGTAATTACCAAAAATAGTTCTCTGTGCATCTCATTTGTTAGACTTAGCGCCAAAGCAATGGAGATCCCTCCTCTTAATCCACCCCAAGTCATCACTAAATTGGTATAGGGCACAAAATTTAGACGGTTCTTAAAAAAGTTAATTGGAATTAAAAGAGATAAATACCTACATAAGAGAATGGTGGGTACTGCTATAACGCCGGCCCAAATATACTGTCCTTTAAAAGTAAGCACTAACATCTCCATTCCTATAAGCACAAAGAGAATGGTGTTTAACAAAATGTCTACTAACTCCCAGAATTTATCTACGTAAGCTTCTGTAGTTTCAGACATTGTAGAGGCGCGAACCGTATCATTTCCTACTATTAATCCTGCGGTAACCATTGCTAAAGGTGCAGAAAAATGAAATTTTTGAGCTATCGCTGTTCCAAGCATTACAGTTGCTAATGTAATAATTACCTCAATATCATAATCGTCGATGGACTTCATGAGCCTATAGGTAATATATCCTAAGATCATTCCTAAAACAATTCCTCCAATTACTTCTTCTCCAAATAATTCGAAAATATGAAGCGGTTCTATATTTTCACTTCCCACAGATGCAATTTGAAATATGGTTAGAAAAACCACAACTCCTACCCCATCGTTAAATAGCGATTCTCCAACAATCTTGGTCTCTAATCTTTTTGCAACTCCTGCCTTTTTTAAAATTCCCAGCACCGCAATAGGATCTGTTGGAGAAATCAAGGCTCCAAACAATAAGCAATAGATATATTCTACATTTAGACCAAGTATTTGTAGAATATAATAGACCGCAGTTCCAACTAAAAAGGTAGAAACTAAGACTCCTAAAGTAGAAAAGATTAAGATTGGCCAACGTTGTACCTTTAACCGTTCAAAATTGGTATGTAGTGCTCCCGCAAACAGTAAAAAACTTAGCATGACATCTAATAGTACCGTTTGAAAATCGATCTGATTGATAATATTGATCTCTGCTTGTAGTAAGGTATCATCAAAATAGCTAAATAAAAATATCGCCAAGGTGAATAAAATAGTAATGAACATGAGTCCTATACTATTTGGCAACTTAAAAAACCTAACATTTATATATCCAAAAACCGCTGAAAGAGTAACCAGTATTGTTATTATTAAAAAATAGTCCATTTAAAAGCTATTGAATTTTGTTAAGTTATGCTGAATTGTATTCTACAATCAATAATACATAAAATTTATAAGTTTAAGGCAGGCTTCTTAGAAGGTTGATTCTATATTTAAAATCTATAAAGCTTAGATTAGAAGACTAGATAATTAACTTCTTAAAAACATTATTTTTAACTTGCGAACCTTTAAAAATTCCCGTTTTCAAAGTGAATTTAAAACTCTACATCTAGAATTTATAGTATAAAAGAATAACGTCAGAATTGTGCCTATGCCAGAGCAACAACATTTTAAAATTTATAAGCCCTACGGATATTTAAGTCTGTTTGTATACAATCAAAATACTCGAAGGAATAAAAATCTACTAGGCCAATTATTCGATTTCCCGGAAGGCACAATGGCTATTGGTAGATTGGATGAAGATTCTGAAGGTCTTTTGTTTCTAACTACCGATGGTAAAATGAGTGAAGCGGTACGAAGTAAAAAGGTGGAAAAGGAATACTATGTACAAGTAGACGGTATTATTACTCCTAAAGCCATACAAGATCTTAAAGAAGGAGTAGAAATAGGAATCAAAGGAGAAAAATATACTACCATACCTTGTAAAGCAAAATTAGTAGAAACCGTTCCAAATTTCCCCAAACGCAGCAAAAAAATACGAGATGAGCGTCACGGCCCTACGAGTTGGGCTTCCATAACTCTAACCGAAGGAAAATTTAGGCAAGTTAAGAAAATGACGGCTGCTGTAGGTTTCCCAACATTACGATTGGTACGAGTACGAATAGGAAACGAAACTTTAGATGACATGACAACCGGTGAAATTAAACCGGTTTCCACTTTCAACCTTTAAGAATTTACAGCCATTTCAGGATTTAGAGAAGTAAAAATATGTCCAAAAAATTGAAAAGTTTCTTTCGCTTTTTCTAAAGCGGCTGCTTCCTCTTCTTCAGAGAATTCTATAGTTTTTAAAGCGCTGCAATAGATTTTCCAACCGTTTACAGATTGTCTATTTCCATTAAAAAAATGATGCTCTTCAATTTCAGCCAAATTATTACAGTTTGAAATTTCTTTAGAGATCATCATGCCACCTAACACAGATCCTTCTACTACATACCAAGCACCCCAGGCTTCAGCAAAATTAGCTATCTTAAAATCGGATTCAAATTCCTTATAAACTTCCGTATTTACCCCTAAGCTTTTAAGATCTTTTTCTATTCTCTCTGCCTTATCAGAATTAAAATCAACTATAAACTTAGATATCTCTGTATCAACAATTTTGTAAGCAACATAATTTTGAAGCAGTAAGATCTTATAATTTTCAAGAGTAATGGTACGAGACATAATATCACCAGCCAGATTCCCTTGCTCGATCTGCTTATGTAACTCGTTGGTAGCCTCTCTTAATTTATTCAACATCTCTATCTAAATTTATCTGATCTATGTTCTTTCTAATTTTTAAGATATTTTGACGCTGTTCTTCATTATCTGAATTTATATTTTCTAAATATTGATAGATCTGATTAACAGCTATTTTATTTCGTCTAATATTATCTCTTAATTCTTCTTTTTGAACCATATTAAAAACCACTTGTTTTAAAAGAGGTCTTAATTTTTCGTCCAATACTTTCATATGTTTTTTTAGAATAAAACCAGAAGCACCAGAAAGTATGGTATTTGCAGCCATTTCATCATCGTCTATAGTACCGGTAATAAAGATGAACGGGATAGAATTATCTACAGATTTGGCAAGTTTTAAAACATCCAAACCAGAACAATTTGGCAAATTATAATCTGAAAGAATAACATCTGGCACAAAATTTCTTAGATAATCTGATACCTGGTCTAGATTATCTGTAATTCTAATCTCAGGATTCTCTACAATTTTTCTAATATTATATTCTATAAGCTCCGCATCGGTCTTAAAATCTTCTACCAATAATATTCTTAATGCTGTTTTGATCATATCATAAATTGTTACACACTCTTATTAGAGCTTAAAATTGATCTTCAGGAAAGTGAAAATAAAATGTAGAACCTTCATTCAATTTAGATTCTACCCATAACTCACCGTTATGTTTATCTATCACTTTTTTGGCGGTAGCTAGACCTACTCCACTTCCGGAATAATCATCTCCAGCCAATCTTGAAAATACTTCAAATATTTTTTCCTTTCCAGCCGGATCAATTCCTATACCATTATCTTTTACAAAATAAATTATTTGATCATCTTTTTGCTGAAAACCAATTTCTACTATAGGACGCTCAACTTTAGCTGAATATTTTAATGCGTTGTTTATTAAATTTGATAGCAATTGAGAGAACATCCTTTTATCTGCCAGAACTTTTGGTAGATTTTCACTCACAATAATCTTTGTTACCGGATAGGAAATCTCAGGATTTTGAGCATTTATTATATGATCTATCAAGGCATTTACAGAAAGTAAGATGGGTTGTATCTTAGTCTGACCAACTTTAGAATATGAAATAATATCTTCAATTAAAGCATCCATCAACTCTGCAGAATTCACAATGGTATTTAACGCATTTTTCCCATAATCGTCAAATTGATCTTTATAATGATCTCTTAAAATTCTGGCATAACCATCAATTCCGCGTAATGGGGCTCGAAGGTCATGAGAAACGTTATAACTAAAAGTCTCTAATTCTTTATTGGCATCTAATAACTGATTGTTGAGTTCTTTTATATAATTTTTTTGATCTCTTACAATCATATGAGTAATGCTCTCTTCGAGATTACTTATAGCTTCAAAATCATATTCTTCCCAAGGAAAAGCTTCACCAGACTTACTCTCTGTCCATCTTTCAAAAGACTTTCTTGGAGTAAGATATTCTACACCATCTTCTATATAACCCTCTTTCTCAGGATTTCCACCCCAAGAGACGCTTTGTATAGCTTGAGACCTAAACCAAAGTAAATAATCTTCTTGATTTTCACCAATTCTAGTACTTAGTAATCCAGAAGCTTTGTCTTTATAGGAAGCTGCTTCGGGCAACTTTTTCATCAAATTTTTAGTGAAATAAACACTTTCCTCTTGTTTGCTCAAAAAATTCTTTACCAAATCTTTGATCTCTGTTTCTGAAGGTGCGCTACCCACGATACAAATTTCTCCATTTAGCAATAAGGCGCCACCTGTGCAATCTACTATATCTGTAAAGTTTGGCTGAAACTTGCAAAGTGCGTCTGCCAAATTTTTAATAGAAGACATTTGTAATACCAATTTTTTTCTGATGTCTTCAGACTGCGCCATTTTTTCTATAAAAACATTACTCTTTCTAAGTGCTAATTTATTTGAAAAAACCTGCGTTAAGAATTTGCAAGATTGTCTTTGGTTATAATTGATGAATTTAGGCGAATAATGATGACATGCCAATAACCCCCATAACTCTCCATTTAAAATAATGGCGGCTGTTAAAGATGCACCTACCTTCATATTCTGAAGATACTGTATATGAATTGGCGATACCGCTCTTAATTCAGATTTTGAAATATCTAATGGCTTTCCTGTAATTGGAGAAAGTTCCGGCTGAATTGTAGCTGGTGTATAATTAACATCTGCTATTATTCTTACTCCTTGTTTTAGAAAGATCTGCCTGGCTGGTTTCGGAATATCAGAAGCCGGATAATGCAATCCTAGCCAACTTTCTAGTTCAGGCTCTTTTACCTCTGCCACCACTTCCCCATTCCATTCTTCATCAAATTGGTACATCATTACCCTATCATAATCATACAGATATTTTACCAATTCAACTGCATTTTGACACATTTCCGGAATGGTCTGTTTATCGCCAATTTCGTTCAAGATCTTGGTAAGCTGCTCTTGATAGATAATTGGATCTAAACTTTCTCCCATTGGGTCGAAATCTAAGATTAGACTATCTTCGGAGATATTCGGAATTACAAAAAAATCTTTCTTATTAACTTTTACGGTTCTTGGAAGTAGTGTTATTTTATCTTTTAACTTTTGAACTAAAGCTTTCATGATATGCTCCGGAAAAATAAGATCTACCTTTTTTCCTAGAACTTCTTCTAATTCATAACCTAATACTTGCTTTACATTTTCACTGCACTGAACGATCTCTAAGGTTGTTACATCACAAACCATGATAACTCCATGGGCTTGAGACTTCCCGATAATGTGTATAGGTTCACGATCGCAATTGGTAATAGTAACTTTTTCTGAAGAACGTAAAGAATATTCAGCCATACTTAATTCGCTTTTATTTTAAAATAAAATGTACTTCCTACTCCTGGCTGTGAGTCAACCCATACAGTACCTTCATGTAATTGAACAATTTTATCTACATGCGCTAAACCTACTCCGGTTCCTTCAAACTTCTCTTCGGTTCTTACTCTATTAAAAATGGTAAAGATGTCTTTAAGATCTTCTTTTTTCATCCCAATACCATTGTCCATTATAGAAAACACCCAATAGTCTCCATCTGGATAGGCAGAAACTCTAATCTGTGGAACACGTTCTTTATGTCTATATTTAAGTGCATTACTTAACAAGTTTTGGAACAACAACCTCAACTCAATTTCATAAGCTTGTATTTTAGGAAGTGCGCCTACATGAATTTCAGCGTTGGTCTCTCTAATACGTTTTCCAAGATCATACTTTACTACTTCTACAAGTTCTTTAGTGTCTACAGTAGTTTTCTTGGTATTTCTACCAATTCTGGAATGTTCTAGTAAAGCCTTAATCTGGTTTGCTAACCTATCTGAAGCTTCATCTATATAAGAGATATACTCTTTTCCTTTAGCATCTAATTTGTCGGCATAGATTTTCCCTAAGATATCACTACCAAATTTTATGGTAGATAATGGCTCTTGTAAGTCATGAGAACATATAGAAACAAATTGTTCCAGATCTCTATTGGCTCTTTCCAAATCTGCTTTTTGTTCTTTAAGCTCTGTTTGTGCCTCTTTTAATTTAGAAATGTCTACACAAGTAAATCTATTGGTAATAATAGTTCCATCTTCATTTAACTCTGCTGTAGAATTAAGTATGATAGGAATTATTCTTCCGGATTGACTTACCATTTCTTGCTCAATATTCTTGAGTTCTCCGGTTTCTTTAAAAACCTTATTTAATCTCAACGCTTTTAGTTGAGCCTCATCTGCATAAAGATCAAAAATTGGTTTTCCTATAATTTCATCTTTAGAAGAATATTCTAATCTTTCTACAGCTTCATCGTTACACTGAACAATTAACGCAGTATGAGGATCTACACTAAAGTGCATTACCGGATCATCTTCATAAAAAGATTTAAAGCGTTTTTCACTTGCTACAAGCTTATTTTTAGCACTTTGAAGGCTTTCAATATCTACAAAGGTAATTACAACACCATCTGCTTCTTGAGCAGAATTTTTAAATACAGAAATACGCTGAAGATAGTTTCTGCCTTCTTTAGACATGATATGCTTCTCTAAAGATTTCCCTGTGTTAAGAACTTTCTTACATCTAGCTACCAAGCCTCTACCTTTATTATCACCAAAAGAGGTGGTGAAATGTTCTATAGGTCTGCCTATATCGGCACTAATAAGACTAAAATGCTTTTTAATGGCTGGTGTAAATTTTCTAATTCTTAATTCTGAATCTATAAAAATGGTACCTATATCTGTACTTTCTAAAAGATTGATCATATCTGCATTTAAAGCAGCCAGATCATCCATTTTTTGAACATTCTCTGCGTTTACAGTATTAATTTCTTCATTTACACTTTGAAGCTCTTCATTGGTGCTTTGTAACTCTTCATTACTTGCCAACAACTCTTCATTGGCGGCTTGCAATTCTTCATTACTCGTTTCAATTTCTTCTAGAGAAGATTGAAGCTCTTCTTTCGTCTTTTTAAGATCATGCTCTAGCTCCTCTATATACTCTTTGGTTCTACTGTCTACAGTAACTTTTTCAACCTTCTGCACTTTAGAAAAATCCAACTCCTTTTCAATAAATGTAATTGCAAAGTTGGTCTCGTTATCTAAATTCTCATGTTTAAAAGGTTTTACAAGTAGATCTAAATTTTTAGTTTCCCCTATATGCTCATAATTAGCATCTTGGTAATATACTTTGGCATTCTCTTTTTCAGCTTTCTTAACGGTAGATTGAACAATGTGTTTAAGATCTGGTGTTAGCATATCTAATAAATTAATAGAAAACCCATTAACTGGTAGATTTGCATATTTTCTAAAAGCCCCAATAGCTTGAAGAATATTAAATTCTGAATCTATATAAACACTCGCTCCTCCAAATTGTTCAAGAATAGCCTGATTAAGCTCTGTTATAAATTTAGATTTATTGTTGCTTACACTGCTTACTTCACTCCTACTAGCTATTTCTCTTTTTCTAGGCAATGAGCCTCGACTGCTCGAAGAATGAAGAGTTTCCCCTTTTAATTGTTTTTTAGGATATACATTTCTGAAAATTTTCCACTTTCGGCTTACATCTTCAAAAAAGTCTCTATGCGTATTTACACTTTCTGAGGTTCCTAAAACCAAAAACCCGTCTTCTTTAAGTCCATAATGAAGCACATTTAATGCTCTTAATTGAATCGAGGGCTGAAAATATATAAGAAGGTTACGGCAAAGTACCATATCCATATTGCTAAACGGCGGATTTTTAATGACGTTATGCTTAGAAAAGATCACCATTCTTCTTAATCTTTCAACTACATGATAACCATCAGATTTGGAAACAAAATATTTATTCAATAAAAATGGATCTATATCTGCAACGATACTTTCAGAATAAACACCGTTTGCTCCAATATCTAAATGCTGCTGAGATATATCTGTAGCGAAGATTTTTACTTCAAAATCTCGCTGTTGGCGTTCCATTTCTTCATGAATATACATTGCCAAAGAGTACGGTTCTTCTCCAGTACTAGAGGCTACATCCCAAATTTTTAGGGTAGCACCATTTTTAACGCTTCGTATTAATTCCGGAATCACTTCATCTTCCAAGATCTCCCAAACGGCATTATCTCTAAAAAATTTAGTTACCCCTATTAAAAATTCTCTATAAAGTATTGGTACTTCTTCAGGATGAGATTTTAAAAAATCAAAATATTCTTCTAAAGAACCACATTTACATACACTCACTCTTCGAGCAACTCTTCGAGCTAACGTTGAATGCTTATATTCTCTAAAATCAAGTCCTGTTTCTTCATCTACAAATTGAAGAATTTGATTTAAAGTTTGTTCATTATATTCCAAATTCTCTTCATCATACCCTACAACCAATGGTGAATTGATAAAAGTGGAGATCTCTTCCCCCATCTCTTCGGTCTTCAAAATATAGTCTACCAAGCTAGTATTAATAGCACTTTTTGGCATTCCATCAAACTTAGCCTGCTCTGGATCTTGCACCATCACCATGCCGTCCATTTCTTTTATTGCTCTTATACCTCTAGTTCCATCACTTCCGGTACCACTTAATATTACGGCAATAGCATCTTGTTTGAAATATTTAGCCATAGATGTGAAAAACATATCTATAGGCAAGTTGAGCTTTTGATCTTTTGGTTTATCTAATAAATGCAATTTCCCATTCTCGATCACCAAATTATTAATTGGTGGAATTAAATAAATCTTTCCCTTCTCTATCTCACAATTATCTGTAATTTGCTCTATTGGCAACATTGTAGATTTTGCCAATAATTCTCCCATCATACTTTTGTAATCTGGAGAAAGATGTTGAATTACAACATAAGTATTACTATCGTTTTTTGGAAGATTAGCAAAAAAAGATTTTAATGCTTCCAATCCACCGGCACTGGCGCCAACAGCTACCACTCGGGAGCCACTACGATTAGCTTTATTGCGTTTAGATTTACTTAATTGTTTTGTTTCCGCCATTTAGATAAATACTGTGGGTATAAAATGCTTAAAAATCGACATTAAACTTTAATATAATTATAAAAATAGCAAATTTAACAATTGTACATCTCATAGGAAACAGTTGTTTTGCACCATATCTCCCAATTCTTAATGTTTTTAACCTGATTCGGTCTGAAATTTGATTTATTAGTATCTTGGGGGCTTCGCAAAGCCAATACTAATTTTAAAACATAAATTATATTATATATGAATAAATCTATTCAGACCATAAAGTTGAATTCGTTTAAAGTTCTAACAGTCATGGCCTTAGGAGCAACACCAATAATGACGATGTATGCTCAAGAAAAAAATCAACATTCAACAGAAATGACAGAAAAATCAAATTTTGAAAACCTTTTATTAAAAAAATGGGATGGCCAATATGGTGGAGTGCCTGCTTTTAATAAAATGGATCTGGAGCAATTAAAACCGGCCATGGAAAAAGCGATGGAATTGCACTTGGCTCAAATAGATAAAATTGCAAACAATACCGCACCTGCAACCTTCGAGAACACTATTGTTGCCATGGAAAGTGCAGGTAAACCTCTAGACAGAGTTTTCACTTATTATGGTATTTGGAGCAGTAACATGTCTTCTCCAGAGTTTCGTGAAATTCAGCAGGTATTAGCTCCGGAGATCTCAGATTATTCTTCTAAGATCTCACAAAATGAGAAGCTATTTAAGCGCATTAAAGCGGTTTATGATAAATCTCAAAAAGAGCCTTTAGAGGCAGATCAACAAAGAGTAGTGCAACTTATTTATGAGAATTTTGCCATGGAAGGTGCCAATTTAGACGCCAAGGCAAAAGAGCGTTACGCAGAGATCAACAAAGAGTTGAGTAAACTTTATACAGATTTCTCTAATAATATTCTTGCAGATGAAGAAAATTACGTGGAATATCTAACTGAAGATCAATTAGGCGGTTTGCCAGATTCTTTTGTAAAGGCTGCAGCGAAGGCTGCTCAAGACAGAGATCATGATGGTGAATATGCAATAACTAACAGTAGATCTTCTATGGATCCTTTTCTTACCTATTCTACAGAACGTGAGTTGAGAGAGAAAGTTTGGAAAACCTACTATTCTCGTGCAGATAATGGAGATAAATATGATAATAATGAGAACATTGTAAAGATCTTAAAACTTCGTGATGAGCGTGTAGAGTTAATGGGATATGACAATTTTGCTGAATGGAGATTGCAAAATAGAATGGCCAAAAACCCAGAGAATGCGATGAAGTTGATGAATGCAGTTTGGCCAGCAGCACTTGCTAGAGTTGAAGAAGAAGTTGCAGATATGCAAGCGCTTGCAGATGCCGAAGGTACAGACATCACCATCAAGCCTTGGGATTATAGATTTTACGCAGAAAAAGTAAGAAAAGATAAGTATGATCTAGATTCTGATGAGGTAAAGCAATACCTTCAGTTAGACAACTTAACACAGGCACTTTTCTTTACAGCCGGAGAATTATTCAATTTTGATTTTACCCCTGTAGAAGAAGGTAGCGTTCCTGTTTTTCATCCAGATGTAAAAGTTTGGAAAGTAACAGATAAAACCAGCAAAAAACTTATCGGACTTTGGTATTTAGATCCTTATGCCCGTAAAGGGAAACGTTCTGGAGCATGGGCTACCACCTATAGAAGTTACACCAACTTTGAAGGAGAAGAAACTGTACTTGCTTCTAATAATTCTAATTTTGTAAAACCTGCTCCAGGTGAAGTTACACTTATTTCTTGGGATGATGCCGAAACATTTTTCCATGAATTTGGACATGCTTTACACTTTTTATCTGCAGATGTAAAATATCCAACCCTACAAAGCGGCGTTAGAGATTATACCGAGTTCCAATCTCAATTATTAGAGCGATGGTTATCTACAGATAAAGTAATAGAAAAATTCTTACTGAATGCTAAAACTGGAGAGCCTATGCCTGCTGAATTAGTTGCTAAGATTAAAAAAGCATCTACTTTTAATCAAGGATTTGCTACTACAGAATTTTTAGCTTCTGCATTGATGGACATGAAATATCATACTACAGATCCAGATAAAATTGGAGATCCAAGAACGTTTGAAAAAGAAAGTCTTAAAGAATTGAACATGCCGGAAGAGATCGTGATGCGTCACCGTTCTCCACATTTTGGTCATGTCTTTTCTGGTGAAGGATATGCAACAGGATACTATGGTTATTTATGGGCAGATGTACTTACCGCAGATGCTGCAGAAGCTTTTGCCGAAGCTCCGGGAGGATTCTATGATAAAGAAGAGGCTCATAAATTGGTGAAATTCTTATTTGCCCCACGTAACTCTATGGACCCTGCAGAGGCTTACCGTAAATTTAGAGGTAGAGATGCAAATATAGATGCACTTATGAGAGACCGTGGGTTCCCTGTTCCTTCAGAAAAAGATGATAAAAAATAGTAAAAATCTTTAGAATTTTTTTTGAACTAATGGGCTGTACAATCCTTTTGTACAGCCCATTTTTTATGCGATTTTTAATTAAATTGTTCTAATAACTTTAACAATTATGAATACTTAACTTTATATCTTTACTGCTAAAATCCTGAATTTGAACAAAACAGTAAAAAAGGCCTTAAAAATACTTGCGTGGATAGTAGGTATCATCATTGGTCTTTTCCTGCTCATCGTCTTATTGCTTCAAGTTCCGGCAATACAAAATGTAGTCAAGAAAAAAGCGGTAAGTTTTATTGAAAATAAAATACATACCCCCGTTTCTATAGACAGATTGGAAATTGGATTGCCTAAGAAAATTGTGCTCTCCGGATTCTATTTTGAAGATCAGGAACAAGACACCTTGATCTACGGTAAAAGATTAGCAATTGATATTAGCCTTTTTAAATTAATAAGCAGTGATGTAGAGATCAATTCTATAGAATTAGAAGGAACTCAAGCTTATGTTAAAAGAAACAAAGATTCTGTTTTCAATTTTGATTATATAATAGAAGCCTTTGCTACGCCAACCACAGATACCACTGCAACCTCTACCATTACTTTAGGAGATATAGCACTAGATCAGATCAAGTTTAAATTTGAAGATGCTATCACCAAAACAAATATCGATCTTCAGCTTCAACATTTTGATACGTATGTAGAAACTTTTGATCTTGATAAAATGAATTTTTCTGTTCCAGATATCAATATAGACGGCTTGACCTTAAGAGTATATCAGGATGCATTAGCAACACTAATTCTAACAACTCCTTCAGAAGAAAATAGTAACGTAACAGATAGTACTGCCCCTTTCAACATAAACCTCGAAGATATACGGCTCTCTAATATCGACATTAAATTCAACAGCCATCAGAGCAAAATGAATGCTAAGATCGCGCTTAAGGAGTTATCCTTAGATTTTGATGATTTCAATTTTGCAGATCAAAACGTTGTAATTAATGACTTTGAAGTTGATGGCCTTAATGGAAATGTACTTTTGCTTAAAGATGAAAAATTAGTTAATAACGCTCAAGATAGCACTGCTACTTCTGCTCCTATTTTATGGAAAGTTGCTGTTGCTGAAACCAATTTAAGCAATATCAATTTTAAGTTTAAAGATGAAAATGCTAAGCCGATTGAGGAGGGAATAGATTATATGGATCTAGAACTTACCAATATCAATTTGGAAGCCGATGATCTAGAATATACCGCAGATCGTATTTCTGGTGCTATTTCAGCATTTACCATGAAAGACAAATCCGGACTTTATATTAAATCCTTACATACCGATTTTCTTTATGCTAGTACTTCTTCTTATCTAAAAGATCTTTACATAGAAACACCGGAGAGTATTATTCGTAAAAAAGTAGTGTTAGGATATCCATCTTTAGAAGCGATGCAAGATGATCCCGGAACTATAGAAATAGATGCAGAATTTGAAGAGAGTAAGATAGCATTTCAAGATATTTTGATCTTGGCTCCAGAACTTAAAAATACCAATCCGTTTCAATCTAATCCAAATGCGGTACTTTATGTAGATGGTAAGATTTCTGGGAAATTGAACGATCTAAAAGTGGAGCAATTTAGCGCTTCAGGAATTGGAAGCACCAGCGTAAGCGCTACTGGAACTATTAAAGGATTACCAGATGTAGAAAATGCCAGATTCAATTTAAATATTTCTGAATTTACCTCTACTGCTCAAGATATTAAAGAATTTGTACCGGAAGGAACCATTCCTAGTAATATCACGTTACCGAAAAGAATGAATTTAAAAGGAAGTTTTGCCGGTTCTATGCAAAATTTTAAAGCAGATCTAAAACTGAAAAGCAGCTCGGGAGATGCCAGTTTTGATGGAAATTTGGATATGAGAACCGAAGGGAACGAGATTTACGACGGAAATCTTAAACTATCCAATTTTGATGTTGGTAGATTATTTCAAAATGATTCTATAGGTGTGGTTAGCATGAATGCCAAGGTAAAAGGGAGAGGTCTAGATCCTAAAACAGCTACCGCAAGTGCATCTGGAACAATTACCAAAGCTCAATACAACAGTTATAATTATAAAGATCTAAAATTTGAAGGCGCAATTGCTAAGGGCGATTATAACCTAAAAGCTGGAATGAACGATCCTAATCTAGATTTTGATCTGAATGCTTCCGGAAGTTTTAGTGGTGAACATCCTTCGTTAAATCTAGAAACCAATTTAAATAATGTTGGCTTAGATTCCCTCAACCTCTACGGAACACCATTAAGATTCACTGGAAAGATTAAAGCAGCGCTTACAAGCGCAGATCCAGATTACTTAAATGGAAAGGTATATATAACAGACCTTGTTATTGATAATGTAAAAAAGAAATTTCCATTAGATACTATTTCATTAACCGCTGTTTCAAAATTAGATAGCACCTCTTTGGTTTTAGAATCTCAATTATTAGAAGCTAGTATTAAAGGGCAATTTCAACTTACTAAAATTGGAGCGGCGCTTACCAGATCTATTTCCCACTATTATGAGATCTCTTCGGTTGCAGATACCGCCACTATTAAAGATCAAAATTTTGGCTATAAATTAAAAGTTCAAAGCGATCCTCTATTAACGCAAATTATGCCTGCTTTAAATCTAGAGGAGCCACTAAATATTTCCGGGCGATTTAACAGTGTGAATGATACAATAGTGATGGCAGGTAGTTTCCCGAGAATGGATTATCTAGATTATAAGATCACCAATGGTGCTTTAGATATCCACCCAGAAGGAAATGCCCTCACCTACGATCTCACTATTGGTGATGTTGATAGTCCGCAAATAAAATTGCCTTATACTTCGCTTACCGGAAAGGTGGAAAATAATATGGTAGATTATAATCTTAGAATAGATAATTCTAAAGGTCAGCCACATTATCAAGTTGCTGGTACTATGGAAACCTCTTCTGGAAACACGTTGTTTTCTTTAGATCCAAAGAATCTTTTATTAGATTATGAAAATTGGAGCATTCCTCAAGACAATCAAATTATGATTGCAAGTAATGGCGTTTTAGCAACCAATTTCAACTTAAGCCATAATAATAGTGCTATTAAGATCAATTCTCAAACACAAGATCCTGCTTCTCCTCTAAATATAGATTTTGAGAGTTTTAAAATTGAAACGATAAGTGCTATGATCTCTAAAGATACCTTGTTAATGGGTGGCCAGATTAATGGAGAATTATCTTTAGCAGATATGTTTACAAAACCTAAAATAACTTCAGATCTAAACATTGCCAATTTTAATTTCAAAAAAGATACTGTTGGAGATATCAGATTAAGGATAAGCAGCCAAACCCCTACTCTTTTAAACACCAATATTAATATTACAGGGCAAGGCAATCAAGTAGATCTTACCGGAACTTATGAAACTACAGAAGGTTCATTAAATATGAATTTGGATATTAAAACATTAAATGTGAAGAGCATTCAAGGTTTTAGTTTTGGCGCCATCTCAGAAAGTACAGGAAATATTTCTGGGAATTTTGATATTTCGGGAACTGTTACAGAACCTAACATTGTTGGTAGAATGAAATTTAACGAGGTAGGATTTCTGGTTAATCAATTAAATGCAAAGTTCCATACCATGAACGACTGGATTGCGTTTGATGAGAAGGGAATGAATATGTCTACTTTCACTTTATTTGATGAAGATGATAATAAATTAGTAATAGATGGAAGTATTGCTACTACAGATTATACTAGCTACAATTTTGATCTTGATGTTACTGCAGATAATTTCCACGCCGTGAACTCTACCGCAAAAGACAATGATTTTTATTACGGAGATCTTTATTTAGACAGTAATTTAAAAATTGGTGGATCTTTAGAAAGTCCGGTAGTAAGCGGAACCATAGACATTCAAGAAGATACCGATTTTACCATCGTTATGCCGCAACCAGATCCATCTATTGCGGATAGAGAAGGCGTGGTGGAATTTGTAGATGAACAAAGTTTACGAGAAGCTCAGGCAAAGCAAATGGAAGCGCAATTTTCTAATGCAGAGCTGGAAGGAATGGATGTTTCAGTAAATATTACCGTTACCGATAAATCTAAATTCACCTTAGTAATAGATGAGGCTAATGGCGATTTCTTGAATTTGGAAGGAAATGCACAACTTTCAGCAGGTATAGATCCTTCAGGAAAAACAAGCCTAACAGGTAGATATGAATTATCTGATGGAGCTTATGAAATGTCCTTCAACTTTATTAAAAGAAGATTCGAACTAGAAAAAGGCAGTTACATACTGTGGACGGGAGATCCTACAAATGCAGATATTAATATTACTGCTATCTACAAATCTGAGACAGCACCTATAGATTTATTAGACAATCAGCTTTCTGGGCTTACGCCTTCAGCTAGAAATATCTATAAGCAAAAATTACCTTTCCAAACCAAATTGAATATGAAAGGGGAACTATTAGAACCAATCATCAGTTTTGACATTGTTCTACCAGAAGGTAATTATAATGTAGCTTCTGAAGTGCTATCTAATACAAGAGCGAAATTAGCTCAGCTAAGAGATCAACCTTCAGAATTAAACAAACAAGTATTCGCTTTATTATTGCTGAATAGATTTATAGGTGAAAATCCGTTTGCAAGTGAAGCTGGAGCTACAAGTGCCGGTGCATTGGCAAGACAAAGTGTGAGCAAGATCTTGTCTCAACAATTAAACGATCTGGCAGCAGATCTTATTAATGGAGTGCAATTAAATTTTGATTTGGAATCTTCTGAAGATTACACCACTGGTCAACGCCAAAATAGAACCGATTTGAATGTAGGGGTTTCAAAATCTTTATTGAATGATAGATTAAAAGTTACCATTGGAAGTAGTTTTGGATTGGAAGGTCCACAAGGAGCCAATCAACAATCTACCAATATTGCTGGAGACGTAGCTATAGATTATAAACTTTCTAAAGATGGCAGGTATTTATTGAGAGCCTATAGAAAGAATCAATATGAAGTAGCGGTACAAGGACAAATAGTAGAAACCGGAGTCTCATTTATTATTACGATGGACTACGATAGATTTAGAGAGCTATTTCAAGGTAAAAAAGACAAACAATAGTCAGATAAAAAAATGAAAATAAATCAATTTCTATACATACTCATTTTTACGCTTATTGTTAGTGCTTGTAGTAATACCAAGTATTTAGCTGAAGGAGAATTGCTATATACAGGAGCTACAGTTAACGTAAAAGGAGATAGTCTATCCTCAAAATCTAAAGCTTATTTTGAAGAGAATTTAGAAGGATTGGTAAGACCAAGACCTAACACCAGCATTTTGGGATTAAGACCTAAATTATGGTTTTATAATATTGCCGGAGAACCTAAAAAAGATAAAGGTTTTAAATATTGGTTAAAGAATAAGATGGGAGAACCACCTGTTCTTTTTAGTCAGGTAGATATGGATTATAATTCCAAACTACTTCAGAATTATGTTGAGAATAAGGGTTTTTTTAATGCTGAAACAAAAGCCGATTCCTCTTCAAGTGGAAAGAAAGCAACATCGGAATACAACGTACAACTAGGAGCCAGATACCTCATAGATTCTGTTAGTTTTCCGAATGATTCTATTCCTCTTACTATGGATATTAAAACTACAGAGCCTAAATCTTTACTGAAATCTGGAGATCCATACGATCTAGAAGTTATTAAAACCGAAAGAGAACGAATAGATGCAAAATTGAAGGAAGTTGGATATTTCTATTTCAATCCAGATTTCCTGTTGGCACAAGTAGATAGTACTACCGGGAAACATCAGGTAGATATTAAGATGAAAGTGAAAGATGAAACTCCAATCTTAGCGCAAAGAACTTTTACTATTGGTAATATTTATGTGTATCCAGATTATTCTATTTCTAAAGATACCTTACCAGAAGATTCGTCTAAAGCTACCTATTATAAAGATCTAACCATTTTAGATCCTGAAAACAAATTCAAACCTCAAGTTTTTGACAGGTCGTTATTGTTCAAAAAAGGGGAGTTATATAATAGAACAGACCATAATAAATCTTTGAACCGATTGGTGAATCTTGGAAACTTCAAGTTCGTGAAAAATCAATTTAAGCCCTCAGATTCTATAGACGGTGCCTTAGATGCCTATTATTATTTAACTCCTTTAGCAAAGAAATCTATACGATTAGAACTTACAGGTAAGACCAATTCTGCCAATTATTTAGGTACCGATGTCACTTTGAGTTGGAGAAATAGAAATGCGCTAAGAGGAGCAGAATTATTAACTATTTCGGGTTCTGCAGGGTATGAAGCTCAATTTTCTTCTAACAATAGCGGATTTAATATTTATAGATTTGGAGGAGAAGCTTCTTTGGTTTGGCCACAGTTAATTTCGCCATTCAATATTAAATCAAATAGTGCTTATGTACCAAAGACAAAAGCCAGTTTAGGATTTGATTTTCAGGCCAGATCTCAGTTATACTCCTTAGAATCTTTTAAATCAACCTTCGGATATCAATGGAAAGAGAATGTTAGAAAAGAGCACGAATTAAATATTTCTGAAATTACCTATGTGCGCCCTTTTAATGTTACAGATCTTTATAAGGAACAAATAGCGGTAAATCCATCTTTAGGTAGAGTGATAGAAAAGCAACTCATCTTTGGGCCTACTTACAAGTATACCTATACCAACACTATGGAATCTGCTAAAACAAACACGATCTTTTATCAAGGATCTGCAGATCTTTCTGGAAATGTTGTTGGGTTGCTCATGGGTGCAGATGCAAAAGCGGGAGATCAAAAAGACCTTGTTGGAGTTCCATTTAGCCAGTATATTAAGCTCGAAAATGAATTTAGACATTATTTAAAATTAGGGCCAGGTAAAGAATTAGCCAGCAGGATTATTGTAGGAGCAGGAATTCCGTATGGTAATTCTACCCAATTGCCATTTATAAAACAATTCTTTGTAGGAGGTACCAATAGCGTTAGAGCTTTTAGAGCTCGTACTATAGGGCCGGGATCTTATAATTTAGAGGTAGATGACAATACCTTTCTACCAGACCAATCTGGAGATCTTAAACTGGAGCTTAATACCGAATTAAGAGCAGATCTATTTAGTATTGTAGAAGGTGCTGTATTTGTAGATGCTGGGAATATATGGTTATTGAATAAAGATGATCAAAAACCAGGAGCCGAATTATCCGCAGATTTTTTAAGTGAACTTGCCGTTGGAACAGGAGTTGGGTTAAGATTCGATCTTCAATTCTTGGTTTTAAGAACAGATCTAGCATTTCCAATTAGAGTTCCATATTTAGAAAAAGGAAATCGTTGGGTTTTAGACCAAGTAGATTTTGGAAATTCTCAATGGCGTAAAGATAACCTTGTTTTTAACCTTGCCATTGGTTACCCATTTTAAAAACAACTACTGAATATATCGCATAAAAAAAGGCTTCCATTTTGGAAGCCTTTTTAAAAATATCAAGAAAATTCTGAATTAGTTTACAGAAGTTTCAGTTGTATTTTCTTCAACTTGAGTAGCCTCATCGCTGATGGTATCAACTACTTCTTCAGTAGGAGTTTCCATTACTTCAGCAGGAGTTTCGGTTTCAATAACTTCAACTTCTTCAGTTTTTTCAGCTGAATCTTCTTTACAAGAAGTAAAACTTAAAACTAATGCGATAGCTGCAAGAGTCAAAAAAGATTTTTTCATTTTAAATGTATTATTATATGATTTAGTAGGCCAAATGTATATGATTTTGTAATACAAAAATCATTGTTATGAAAAAATTTTATACCCTCTAAAGCATTGATTTTGCTAGACTTTCAAAATTATTTTCATCATGGCCTTCTACACGAGCTCCCAAAACATAGCTAACAAGGGGTAATTTTGAGAATAACATGAAAATCATAATTATATAATTACCCTAACTTCTCCTAATTGTTGCACACGATATGGGAAGTTTTCGCCGGGAGCACCAATAAACATAAAGTTGATAGGAATTTCCCAACGATCTGAAAGTTCCTTGATCTTTTCTGGGCCAAAAACTCCTTTCTCTTCCACAAATTCTATGCGAATATCTGGATATACACGGTCTAATACCATGATGTCTTCTTTAAGATTATCTGCAACAGACATGCTTTGATCTGTAACCGAAACAATTTTGATCCTTCTAGTAGGTTCATTATTTCTCATATACAGCATCACTTTATTAAGAGTTTCAACATTATCATGATTGGTAAAGAACACAAATTCCTGCCCTCTAATTTCAGCTAATTTATATCGTGTTCTTTTATGTAAGGTCTTGAAGAGCTTATTATTCATTGGGAATATAGCTTCTATCAGCATTAAGAATGCTCTTAAAATATAGTTTCTATATAACATAAAGAATACTACCAATAACGTCGGGATTAGGTATTCAAAGAAAATTAAAAGGTATCCGGGATTAAGAACTATGTTTCCAATAATAGCAGCAAAAACTGCGAAAATGGCAACAAATAAAGCGGTCCAAGTAGAACGTTCAGGCCTAGGTAATTGCTTTCTATTGATTTTTAATAATAAATTACCAATTCCAAAGAGCACCATTACAGATAAAAAGGCAATGGTGTAAACTCCTGCTAATTTTGCAAGATCTCCACCTGTTACAAATAAGATAGAAGTACAAAGTATAAAGAATAAGATAAAAATTAGATACGGGCTTTTACGCTTATTCTTTTTAAGCAAATAGTTAGGCAATATTCTATCTAAAGCCATACGCTCCATTAATCCACCAACTCCAACAAAAGAGGTAAGAACAGCTCCACTTAACACCAAAGCAGCATCTATACCTACTAATAATGATAACCAATTTCCTCCGGAGATATTTCCTAAGAAAGATAACAATGCTTCTTGATTTGCCCCAACCACATCCATGGGGATTAGTGCTAAAGCAAGAAATGCGATTAATGGATTGAAGATACTTACCACGATCCACATATTTCTAAGTGTTTTAGGAAATACTCCTTCTTTTTGTTCTTCTACATAATTAGCAGAACTTTCAAATCCGCTAATACCAAGCATCGCTGCAGAAAACCCAAAGAATAGTGCCATCCCAACACTACCATGAACAGGCATTTTGAAATTGGCCATGAGCACATCAAAATCATGTGTGAAGAAATAGAATAAACAAAATCCACATAGTAAGGTTAATGATACCAAATGGAATAAAAAGATGGCAATTGCCACTTTAGAAGATTCTCCAATACCTAAGATCACAAGCCCCATAAATAACAATAACAAGACAATTGTAGTAGGTAAGACCGGGATAAAATCCCAAATACTATAAGCATATTTTACGGCTTCACTGGCAGAGATAACCGCTGTAGCCATATAAGATAGAACGGTAAGTGCAGCAGCTAAAGATGCCGTAGATTTTTTGGAAGTATTTAATAAGGCATTATAAGCTCCTCCGTTTAAGGGTAAGGCACCAACTACTTCGCCATAAATCTTTCTGAAAAGAAAAAGCACTCCTGCAACCATCAATAACGAGATCCATGCATATTGCCCTGCATAAAAAATAGCTAAAGCCGAAACATACAAACAAGAGGAACTAATATCGTTACCACAAATTGCAGTGGCCTCTAACTGATTTAATTTTTTACCCATAAATAAGGAACTAACATATTTAAATAAAAATCTTTTAAATAGAAATAGTGCTTTCTATTTATAATTACTAGGCAGAAAAACACTAAGAATAACGAAATTAATAGAAATTGTACGATAATTCTAAGAAGCGGGTAAATATTTCATATTTATTCCAATTTGTTTAAGACCCGAAATTTTAGCTTATTTTTTTACAATAGGTGCTTAAAATTAGTTATAAAGTTCTATCCAATACCTTTTTTAACTTTTAAATTGTCCTAACTTTGATTTTCAAATTAGCAGAAGAAATTGGTCGTCTTTAAATTCTACTAAGATTTCAAGATTAAGTTTACCAAATTAAAATTTTTCATGAAGCCAGCTTTTTATAAGATCTTACTGCTCATTTTCATTGTTTTTAATCTCGGCTTAGGGAATTTTGGGTTAAGTGAAAGCAGTGAGGCTCGCTATGCTGAAATTAGCAGGGAAATGGTTACCACAGGAGATTACCTTAGACCAAATTTATTAGGCATTAATCATTATCATAAACCTCCAGTAACGTATTATATTACGGCCTTAGGTTATCATATTTTTGGAATTAATGAATTTGGTGCCCGCTTCTTTTTGGGAGTAGCATTGTTATTTCAAATATACTTGGTTTTTAGAATAGGTAGAATTCTATTTAAAGAAGAACGAATTGCCATTGCAGGGGCGCTCATATATTTTAGTTTTCCTATAGCAGTAATTGCTGCACGTAATCTTACAACAGATGCTTACTTAACGACTTTCATATTATGGAGCATTTATTTTTGGCTTCAAAATAGAACATATCAAACCAAAGTCTGGCTATATGCATTCTACGCTGTGTTAGGTATTGCATTTTTAACTAAAGGTCCTGTGGCGCTCTTACCTGTTGCTTTATTTGTTGGGTGTTACCTTATAATTCGCAAAGAAAAACTAAACTTATCTATACACGATCTTTTTGGAATTTTACTTTTTATACTATTAGCTGCTTCATGGTTTATAGCTATCATCTTAGATAATCCTAAGCTCTGGGATTACTTTATACATAAACAAATTGTTGAACGTGCTACCAATGCAGATAAATTTCATAGAAGCAAACCATTTTGGTATTACTTAATTTTTGGTCCATTATTAGGATTGCCTTGGGTTTTCTTTATCTTCTCCGGATACTTTAAAAAATATAAAGAGCAGATTCAAGAAAATAAATACATTAAGGTTTTAACCCTTGTTAGTCTAATCTTATTTATTATTTTCTCCGCCTTTTCTTCAAAACTGATTCTTTACATCTTACCTATTTATCCATTTTTGGCAATTTTGGGAGGTTATATACTCTATAAAATCTCAGATGTAAAACTGAATTGGTTTATTAAAACATACCAACTATTATTAGGAATTCTTGTAGTTGGATTGATAACTATAAATTTTACACCGAGCATTTCAATGCCATATTTATATAATTTGGTATTGATCCTTGTAATTGGTACCACTTTAGTTTACTCTATTAAATTTTCAAAATTTGAGAAACAACAAAAGCTGCTCTATGCTGGAGTTTCTTTTATCTTAGGCTTAATTCTTACACATACCTTATTCAGTGCGAATAATCCCTACATGGTTAATTCGGTGAAAGACCTCATAGGTTTTGTAAAGCAGGAAAAAGGTAACGATTTAAATAGATTAATTGTTTACGATTATCTATTACCATCTGCCTCTTTTTATTTAAATGATGATATTGTAACGGTACACAACCAGAGTTTTCCGACAGAAAGAGAAGTTCAATTTGAAGAAGGAGAAACTTATAAAAATAATTATATAGATCTTAATATCAAAGAAGACCAACAGCACTTTGAAGCTCTTATGAAAGAGGGCAATAATGTGCTAATTGAAAGAGCACACACTCCTCTACCCGATTCTTTAAGGTATTTATTGAAGCAATATCTTCATAAAAAGAAAATTGATAAATATATTGTCCATTATTAATCGACTTTAAATTTTCTTTAGAATCTATAATTAGATTCGATTCCTAAAAAACTAACTATTTAACTTGAATCTAATAAGTAAATAAAATTCCAAATTCATTAGAAGAATGCTCCACATTTATTTTGATAGCATTTAAGGAATAAGAAGTAAAAAATATATTACAACAAACCATCAAAACTTTGAGCTTTATCTTTCACTATGAAGGTATCTGAATTAAAATTTATGAGCAGCACCATGAAAAAATATGCACAACAAATCATCTTATTTTTAGTATTAAGCCTTACGTTTCTTACCTCTACCACTACCCACGCTCAGTTAATTAAACCTAAGAATGAAGCGATTAGAACAACAGGAGACATTTTATTGTTCACTATGCCAGCTGCCACTTTTGCAACAACCCTTATTTTAAAAGATAAACAAGGAACTTGGCAATTTGCAAAAGCTTTTGCTGCAAACGCTGCTATTACTTACGGATTAAAAGTGGCGCTTAATAAACCAAGACCTTACAATAATGGAGATAATGCTTTTCCATCTGGACATACTTCAACCACTTTCCAAAGTGCCTCTTTTATACATAAGAGATATGGTTTTAAATATAGTATTCCGGGTTATGTATTAGCTGGATTCACTGCTTTTAGCAGAATTAATGCTCAAAAACATGATGGTTATGATATTCTTGCTGGTGCCGTTGTAGGTATAGGTAGCACACTCATTTTCACTACGCCGTATCAACAGGAACATATGGAACTAAGTTTTAGTGGTGAACAAGGAAAATATCTTTTAGGCTTTAATTATAAGTTCTAATTTTTATGCAGTAAATTTTTATATTTTACTCATAATACCCTAAATATCTTGCTTTTATAAGTACAAAGATGATTTATATCATTTTTAAGAACATGTCCATTCTCTAAATTTGAGAATAGCGATAATGTTATGCAAGCATCATTCTCATTTTTTGATGGTATTAAATCCTTTTTTATTGAAATTGGAAATCTTTCCTCTTTTGCAGGCAGGTATTTTAAAGAAGCCGTTACTCCCCCTTTTGAGTTTAAAGAGCTGCTAAAACAATGTTACAACATGGGCAACAGATCTTTGCTGTTGGTAAGTGTAACAGGATTTATTTTAGGTTTAGTATTTACATTACAGTCCCGCCCCACGTTAATGGAATTCGGCGCAGTTGCATGGATGCCATCTATGATTAGTATTTCTATAGTTCGAGAAATAGGTCCCGTAATTATCGCTCTTATTTGTGCAGGAAGAATTGGCTCTGGTATAGGAGCCGAATTAGGCTCTATGCGGGTTACAGAGCAAATAGATGCCATGGAGGTTTCTGGCACAAATCCGTTTAAATATTTGGTGGTTACTAGAATTATGGCCGCTACGCTTATGCTGCCCTTACTTATTTTTATAGGAGATTTTATCGCGCTTTTTGGTTCTGCCATAATAGAGAATATTAAAGGCAATGTTTCCTTTCTTTTATATTTTAATCAGGTTTTTGATGCGCTGAAATTTAGTGATCTTTTGCCAGCAACCTTAAAGTCCTTTTTCTTCGGATTTGCTATTGGTTTGGTAGGATGTTACAAAGGGTATTACAGTAAAAAAGGAACCGCAGGAGTAGGAAAAGCATCAAATTCTGCCGTGGTATTTACCTCTATGCTCCTGTTTATAATCGATTTTATTGCTGTTTTTATCTCTGATATTTTTTATTGAAAATAATATGAATTCAACTCAATTTGACACTTCGCAACCGGTATTAGAAATTAAAGATCTACATAAGAGCTTTGGAGATACTCATGTGTTAAAAGGCCTTAATCTTAATTTATATGAAGGAGAAAATCTAGTAATCATGGGAAAATCTGGAGCGGGAAAATCGGTGCTCATCAAATGCATGGTTGGACTTTTAGAACCAGACGAAGGCAGCGTTAAGATATTAGGAAAAAACATTGATGGTTTAAATAGAAAAGACATGGATGTTCTCCGCACTAATATTGGGTTTCTTTTTCAAGGTAGTGCGCTCTATGATTCTATGACAGTTAGAGAAAATCTAGAATTTCCTTTAAGGAGACATTTAAACAAAAAAGAGTTGAAGAATACCGATGCATTAATTAAAGATGCATTAACCAATGTAGGATTACCAAATACTGCAAGTTTGATGCCGGAGGAATTATCTGGAGGAATGCAACGTAGAATTGCCTTAGCAAGAGCTTTGATCTTAAAACCTAAGATCATTCTGTATGATGAACCAACAACAGGCCTCGATCCAATAACTGCTAAAGAAATTATAGAGCTTATGAGTAACATTCAGAAAAAATATAAAACTTCTTCGCTAATTATTACTCATGATGTGGATTGCGCTAGAGTGGTTTCTAATAGAATGATTTTACTGTTGGATGGTATTAATTATACAGAAGGAACTTTTGAAGAATTACAACAAAAAGACGATCCAAAGATCAAGGCATTTTTTAAATAAAAGATCATGAAAAAATCAACCAACAAGAATTTACTTCTGGGAATATTCGTAACGGTAGCCTTGCTCATTTTTATTTTTGCTATCTATTTTATTGGTAGTGAAAAAAATATGTTTGGAAATACTACCCGAATTAGTTCTGTCTTTAAAAATGTTAATGGTCTTCAAATTGGTAATAATGTGCGTTTCTCTGGTGTAAATGTTGGAACGGTAAAGTCTATTTCCATAATAAACGACACCAGCATTTGTGTAGATATGATTATAGATGAAGATGCTATTAAAATGGTAAAACCCAACGCCCAAGCAACTATTAGCTCAGATGGTTTGGTGGGAAGCATGATTATCAACATCATCCCAAGCGATGATTATTTTCCCGGCACTTTAAAATCTGGAGACACTATTGAATCTATAAGTAAGATTGCCACAGCAGATATGCTGAACACGCTAAATACCACCAACGAAAATGCAGCATTGCTTACAGCAGATCTTCTCAAGATCACAAACGCTATAAACAATGGTGAGGGCACCATTGGTGCTTTGCTTAAAAATGATAGTGTAACTGAAGATTTTAAGAACAGCATCTCAAATTTCGAAAAAACCAGCAAAGCAGCATTATTTACCATTCAAAAAATAAACAAAACAATTTCAGAAATTGACATGCATAAAAGCGTAGCTGGAAAACTTTTAAACGATACCCTTTCCGCAGAAAAAGTAACCGTTTTTTTAGATAATTTGGAAGCATCTTCTGCACATATCAAAGAGATTTCTAAAAACCTGAAAGATTTTTCAGAAACAATAAACACCAGCGATGGCACGATGAGTCACATCATTTCAGACACAACTATGGTCAACAATTTGAAAGAAACCTTAAAGAATGTAGAATCTGCTTCAGAGAAATTCGATGAAAATATGGAAGCTCTTAAACATAATTTCTTTTTTAGAGGCTACTTCAGAAAATTAGAAAGAAAAAAAGAACGAGCACTTCAAATGTTAGAAGACTAATATTTATTTGTACGTAATCTATTCTGAAACATGAGATTGTTTATATCTAAACAACAACTGTTTTAAGTTTTCTAGATATTCTGCAAAAATTTTCTCCGTCATATGCGGGTGTTCAAAAGCTGGTAAGGTTACTTCTTGCTCTTCTAAAAACTGATAAATACTTGGATAAGAAGTTTCCAACTCTGAAGTTAACCTTGTAATTTCGGCCATTAGTTTATCTAAATTATCCATGATAAAAATTTTAATTAGTATTCTTAAATATATCAAAGAGCTAAAGCTTAAACTATGATATTTATCATTCTACAACAACCTGTTTCTTCGTGCTTTTTCTTTGAAACCATTTAAAGATCTCAAACCAAAAAACACTTACAAATCCTGTTAAAAATAGCATTGTAAATTGTGATAAATTGAGCGCTTGTAATTTAAATAAATGTGCTACCCAAGGCTGATAAATCATAACCAGAAGTAATAAAAAGCTCAAGCCAACTATCCCTGCAATTAGGTTATTCTTATAGTGAAGCGTTGTCCAAAATGAATAGTAAAAAGAGCGATTAACCAACGTAAGAAAAATATTGGCGATAATAAGTGTACCAAAAACCATAGTTCTTGTACTCTCTTCAGAATAGAAACTTTTTACAGCGTATTGATAAATGAACAAACATCCTAAAGTGATGATCAAGCCCTGAACGATGCTTATAGAAAGATCACGCCATCTTAAAAAAGTATCATTAATTTTACGAGGAGGGCTTACCATACTAAATTTTTCTAAGGGCTCATTTTCATAGATTACAGAGCAGGTTGGCCCCATGATAAGTTCGAGAAATATAACATGTACTGGAGTGAAAATTACAGGGTACATCCATCCTAAAATTACTGGTAAGGCCACCGTTAATATGATAGGAATGTGAATCGAGATTATATACTGAATCGCTTTTTTTAAATTAAGATAGATCTTCCTTCCCATTGCTACAGCGGCAACCATTTTCTCGAAATCATCATCAGAAAGAATTAAAGAAGAAGATTCTTTTGCAATGTCTGATCCTCTTCTGCCCATGGCAATTCCAATATGCGCAGCCTTTAAGGCAGGAGCATCATTTACGCCATCGCCCGTCATTCCTACAATTTCATTATTGTTTTTAAGAGTGTTGATAATCTTCAATTTCACCTCCGGAAAAATCCTGGTAAAGATATTGGTCACCCTTACTTTTTCTTCAAATTCTTGATCTGAAAGTTGCATCAATTCTTCTCCGGTTACGGCTGGCATATCATTTCTAAAATGCACAATTTTGGCAATAGCAGTTGTTGTAACTGCATTATCTCCTGTTAAGATCTTAATTTTGATTCCGGCGGCATAGAGTTTCTCTAAAGTCTCGGTGATATTCTTTTTTGGAGGATCGTAAAATCCTAAAAGGCCTACAAATCTAAAATCAAATTCCTGCTGTGTCTCCGGAAATTCTTCTTTATCATAATCTGAATGCCCTACGCCCAAAACGCGCAAACCTTCCGATGCAAATTGAGCAGCAATCTTTTCTATCTTCTGTTTTTCTTCTGAAGTTAGTATCGCATTTGCTAAAACCGCTTCTAATGAACCTTTAACCGCTATTTTTCGTGTTCCTTCTGTATTCTGAAAGATATGTGTCATCATTGGTGGTTTCCCTCCCAATGGATACTCATGAATCATTTTATAATTTTCTCTATCATCATTGATCATCAAACTTTCATAGACATTATGTAAAGACTTTTCCATAGGATCAAACGGAACAATTTCACTAGCCCACATTGCTGTTTCAATAAGTGGTAGTTCATCTTTAGCATTCCAATTCTTAGTTTCTGCAATTCGATCACTCTCAAAAACATACGTTTTGGCAAGTTCCATTCTATTTTCAGTAATAGTTCCCGTCTTATCTGTACACAATACAGTAACAGAGCCCAAAGTTTCTATGGTTTGCGTTTGTTTAACTACAATTCCTAATTTCATTAATCTATATGCTCCAAGTGCCATAAAGGTGGCAAAAGCAACAGGAATTTCCTCTGGCAAGACAGACATAGCAATGGTTAAACCTTTTAAAAGACTTTCTAATAGATCTCCAGAACTTTGATAGCTAATACCCCAAATTATGAGAAAAACTACAATTCCAGCGATTGCCATTTTTTTCACAAAACTGCCAATTTGTTCTTGCAGCGGTGATCTTACTTTTTTTATAGTACTAAGGGAAGCGTCTATTTCACCCAACTTGGTGGTAGAACCAATACTACGAACCCTAAAAACGCATTGTCCGGAAACTACAGCCGTTCCGCTATACACCATATTTGCCTCCGGATTATCAGGATCTTTAATAACACTGAAGGCTTCTCCTGTTAAAATAGATTCGTTTACAGAAAAATCATTGAGCTGTAATAAAATACCATCTGCAGTTATCAATTCTCCTTCTGAAGCAATCACAAGATCATCTATAACAATCTCATCAGATTTAATTTTTTGCACCTTATTATTTCTAATAACAGTAGAAAGGCTTTGAGTATATTGTTTTAATGCGTCTAGTGCTTTTTTGCTTCGAGCACTTTGATAGAAGGAAATTGCAGAAATAAGAACAATGGCGCATAACAAAAAAATACCTTCTGTTAATTCTCCTAAAATGAAGTAAACTGTAGCTGTAGCAAGTAAGATCAAGAACATCGGTTCTAAGAAGATGTCTTTAAAAACCGTCCAAAATTCGCTACTCTCACTACTATTTATAGCATTGCTTCCATGAGTTTTTCTAGAATTCAATACCTGCTCACTATTTAATCCTTCAAAACTATATGGATTTTCACTCATGATATTTTGTTTTTCAAAATTTAGAACTTAGGATATTTTCCATCAAATAAAATCCATTTTCCATCTTTTTAGAGTGGGTAAAAGATGAATTACGTGTGAAGCCTCTTCCATTGAAATCTCATTGGTTCTTGCCATTTCTTTCAACCTAATGCCCATAATATGAATGGTTAAAGAAGTATCTGTAAATTCTCCATTTTGAAAACAATGAATACAATACTCACTATTAATTGAATGATCTCTATTGGTCCCAAAATTTTCTTCCAATAGAATAAATCCGCAACTCTGACACACTTTTTGTTCCATAAACTTGCTATTTTAAAGAATTTATTTTAGAAAATTCTACAATTAAAAGGTTTGCATTGATCGTATTTACTATAATGCTATAAATTTAAATTAAAAGTATGCCCTACTGTATGATAAATATCAGAAATAGATAGAATATTATGACTAAAATATTGCTTTAAAGATATTTATTAACTATTTTAAATACTTATTAAACAGTAAGTTACTAATTATTTATTCTAGTCTTATAGCTTAAAATTTTTCAAATTTTTAAAGTAAGATCTTTAGTAAGACAACCTGCTTTAATTTAGATTAAAAGCAACTCCTTTCCCCAATTCTAAAGGAACTAAGAACCCTTAAAATTACCATTTCACTAATTAAAGATGAAGTAGTTATGTCGGGATATAAAAAAATATTATTAATTGAAGATGATGAAGTTCTAAGATCAAATATCAAAGAACTTTTAGAATTTTCTGGATATCAAGTTTTGATTGCTCCAAATGGCTTTTTAGGAATTGAAGCTGTCAAACAATATGTTCCAGATCTTATTTTATGTGATATTTTAATGCCTAAACTTAATGGTTATCAAGTTTTAGAAGAAATCAAAAAATATCATGCTACTAGAGCTATTCCCTTCATCTTTATATCTTCCAAAACAGAAATTAAAGATGTGAGAAAAGGGATGAATATTGGAGCAGATGATTATCTCACAAAACCATTTTCAGAAGAAGATCTTTTGGCTGCCATAGAATGCCGACTATCTAAGCGCGAAAACTTAAAATTTGAAATGACTGTGCCCAATATTGAAATTCCTGATACTACTGCAGAAATCTCAACTCTAGAAGATCTTTTAACGTATTTTAAAGAGAAAGGGGAAGTGTTTAAACTAGATAAGAGCAAAGCAGTTTATAAAGAACAAAAACATGCCAATTATGTGTATTTGGTTGAAAAAGGATTAGTAAAAATCCACAGAATGGACCAATTTGGAAAAGAGCTTATTACCGGACTATTTAAGAAAGGAGAATTTTTTGGCTTCTATTCGTTTAAAGAGACCTCTTCTTATCCAGAAACGGCTACTTGTTTAACATCTGCCAAATTATTGAAAATTTCTAATTTTAAGTTTTATGAGATACTATCAAAAAATTCAAATTTAAGTATGGAGTTAGCGCAATTACTTTCAGATAAAGTATCTACTCTGCAAAATCATCTCTTGGAAATGGCCTATGGTTCTGTTTTGAAAAAAACATCCAACACCATCCTTCAGTTTGCCTCAAAAATGCAAGATATAAAGCAACAATCTATTAAGATTTGCAGGACAGATCTGGCAAATGTTGCTGGAATCTCTACAGAAAGTTTAATTAGAAGTCTATCATTACTTAAAAAAGAAAAATTGATAGCTATTGAAGGAAGAAAAATAAAAATACTGAACTATGATAAGTTACAAAGCATCAAATAACTAGATCTAGAATGTTAAATTTTATTTTCCTGATATATATCATAAAAAATAATTCTTTTCATTCTTAATTTAGAGGTATCAAAGAAACCAAAAAACTTTTTGAGTTTCTATATTATATAAATGATCTTGATTTCTAAGTACTTTATTGGAGTTGGAAATCAGATGAAGAAGATATCAAATATGTTTTCGCAACCAGATACGCATATTTTACCTTTTTGTAAAATCACTGGTATTAATTAAGAGTTGATTAGCAAACTTGATATTTTCTAGGAACCAGGAAGTTTTTACTTCCTGGTTCTATTTTTTAAATGATGCTCGTTCTCAAAAATTGAATTCTCAATCTTCATCTTTTTGGCTAAAATGCTATCAAGATTTGTTTAGCTGACAATAGTCATAGTTTACATAAGACTTTGCTCATAACTTTAAAGATCAAATAGATCATCATGAGAAAAATTTTAATTCCTACCGACTTTTCTGAAAATGCATTCAATGCCTTAAAGTATGCTGTAGAACTCTTTAAGTACGAGAGAAGTGAATTCTTTTTGCTGCATGCGTATGCAGATGAGGTGTACAATTGTGGGAGTTTAGTTTCTGAAGACATTTTTATAGAGCTAAAAAAATCTACTAAAAGAAATTCAAAATCTCAAATAGATAAGATACTAAATAGTATCAAAGAATTTTCACCAAATCCAAAACACCATTTTACAAGTATTTCTGCCTTTGGTTCTTTGGTAGATGAAGCTAATGAGATTATTAACCAAGAAAATATAGACTTGGTAGTAATGGGAACTCGAGGCAAGACTAATGACAGGCAACTTACCTTTGGCACTAATACCATCCAGATCATAAAATATGTACAATGTCCGGTTTTAAGTATTCCGGAAAATTTCGAGTATAAAACGCCAAAAAACATCTTGTTTCCAACTAATTTTTTAATCCCATATCAAAGAAGAGAATTAAAACTTTTAGCCGATATGGCAAGATCTTATCGATCTGAAATTCATATGCTCTACATTTCGAATTTCCCCATTAATTCTTACAGACAAAAAGATAATCAACTATTCTTAAGAGAAGAGTTTGCAGATGATATCTATAACTTTCATCGAGCGCAAGAAAGCGATAAAACCGAAGTGATTTTAAAATATCTAGATGAAATGAGTATAGATATGTTGGTAATGGTAAGATCAAGACATACTTACTTAGAAAACATCATTCAAACATCTACGATAGATAAAATAGGAATGCACCCAAAAATTCCCTTTTTAGTATTTCAAAATTATCATAGAGAGATCTTATAAAATCCTTATTAACTGATAATTGTCATATTAAAAAACTGCCATGAACTTTAATTTTAAATAGTGCTTAAAATTAAAAATTATGAAAAACATTCTTCTTCCCACAGACTTTTCTGAAAATGCTTGGAACGCTATAGATTATGCCGTTAATCTTTTTAAAGATGATGAGTGTACCTTTTATCTGCTAAATACCTACACCCCTGTTCTATACGATACAGAATATATTTTATACAGTCCTACACACATCAGTATGGAAGAGATCTACAAGATCAATTCTCAAAAAGGCCTTGATAAAGTTGAAAAGCGCCTGTTAAGGGAATATGCGAATCCAAAGCATTCCATTGAGAAAATTTCTGCCTTCAACCTATTAACAGATGAGCTTCAACAGCAAGTAAAAGAAAGGAAAATAGAACTTATAATAATGGGAACACAAGGTGCAACTGGTGCAGACCAGATTTTATTTGGTTCTAATACTGTGCACGCTATTAAAAGAGTTAATTGCTTGCTTCTTGCCATACCGTCAAACTATACATTCAAACCAGTAAATAACATCTTATTCCCTACAGATTTTAATATAGCATTTACAAACAAGCAATTAGCATTAATCAAACAAATAGCTACAGTCTTTGAATCTAAAATTCATATGCTGCATGTTTTCTTTGGTAATGAATTGACAGCTGTTCAAGAACATAATAAGAAAGACCTTGTTCATCAATTTAAATTACAATCTCATAAATTTCATAGTGTAGCGAAAAAGAGCGTTCCACAGGCCATTTATAATTTTCAAGAGGAAAACGATGTGGATATGCTAGCTATGATAAACAACAGACATTCATTTTTTGAAAATATACTTTTTAGACCTGTAATAAATGAAATCGGGTTTCATGTTAAATGCCCCTTTTTAGTCATTCCTTCAGGAGAACATAAACACTAGATATCATGAAAAATATTCTACTTCCTACAGATTTTTCGGAAAATGCGTGGAATGCAATTTTATACGCAACCAATTTGTATAAAAATGAAGCTTGCAAATTTACTTTTTTACATGCTTATGCTGTTAATGATTATCATGATTCGAGTAAGCTCACTCCTATTCCATCAGAAGAAAATTTAAAAAAAGCAGAAGATCTCACCAATCATGATCTAAAAAAATTAATTGAAATATTAAAAAGAACCTATCCCAATGCGCTTCACATTTTTGAGAAGATTTCAGCAAATAAGAGTTTGATACAGGCAATTAGTTTAGAGATTTCTTCAAATAATTATTCATGTATTATAATAGGAACCCAAGGTGTAACTAGTTCTTATAATACCATTTTTGGAAGTAACACAATTGCTATGATGGAACAAATAAAAGATTGCCCAATTCTGGCAATTCCATCTCACGTAAATTTTACAGGACTAAAAGAAATAGTGCTCGTTAATGGTTATAAGATCTCCCAATTAAAAAAAGACCTAGGCTACGTAATAGAGCTTGCAAAAGATACCAATGCGGCTATTCGTGTTTTACATATAGATGAAGGAGACGGAATGAGCAAAGTTCAAAAGGATAACAAAAGGCTTTTAGACACTCATCTTAAAGAAGTTTCACATAGTTTTCACTCTTTAGCCCACGTAAGTATCCCTATAGGGATTTATTGCTTTACAGAAAGTAGAGGCAGTGATATGATAGCTTTTATAAATAAGAAACATAGTTTTTTTGAAAAGCTACTGTTCCATCAACTCTATAGAGATGTTGGAAAATACTCCTTAGTTCCTGTTTTAGTGCTTCAGAAAAATCTGCGAAATAATAAAAATGAAACTACATAAGCTGATGCTTGTCATTTTTTAAAGCTATAGAAGAAAGTAGCTTTATACCCTAATTCTTACCAAGATGAAAAAGAAAATTTTAATACCGACAGATTTCTCTAAAAACGCCTGGAACGCGTTAACCTATGCAACTACATTATTTAAAAACGATGATTGCACCTTCTATTTATTAAACGCTTTCCAGCTCTACCATTTCACTACAGATAGTTTAATAGAGCCAGAACCCGGGCAACCTGCCTATGAGCAAGCCAGAGAAGAATCTGAAAAAGGTTTGGAACAATTAATAGACGGAATATCTATTAGATCTGATAATTCTAAGCATAAGTTTGAAATGGTTTCTACCTATAACAGCGTTTTAGAAGCTGTAGAAACTACAGTAAAAAACAAACAGATAGACCTCATGGTTATGGGAACTCGAGGTGCTAACAATACTGAAAATTATCTTTATGGAAGCAATGCTGTGAATGTAATGGAGAAATTGATGGATTGTCCAATCATTGTAGTACCACAAAAAATTCAATTAAAAAAAGATACAAGAAAAGAAATTGTATTTGCAACCACTTTTAAATCGGCTGTAAAACCTAATGAACTGGAAGAACTATTAGATGTTGCTTCAAAATTACAAGCTGCAATTAGGGTATTATATATTCAGAAAACTGGGAACCTCACCAAAGATCAAGAATTCAATAAAAAGGAACTCCAAGAATATTTAAAAGATGTTGTACACACTTTTCACACGTTAACAGATATCAAAGTAGTTGCAGGCATACACTCTTTTATTGAAAGCAGAGGGTCTGATATGTTGGCATTAATCAACAAAAAACATGGATTCCTGAGTTCAATTTTTGCAAGTACTCTTGTTCACGATATTGGTTTTAAGCCTGAAGTGCCGCTTTTAGTAATGCACCACCTCAAATAAAAAAACGATTAAAAATATATTAAACTTTTAAAAAGATGGATATCTCGAATCTTCATATTATTAAAGCATCTGGCGAGCGAACGCTCTTTTCTATAGAGCATGTAAAAAATTCTCTTAGAAAAGCCGGTGCTAATGAGGTTGTGATAGATGAGATTTTACTGAAATTAGAAGGAGAATTGTACGAAGGTATTACTACTAAACAGATTTACAACAGAGCTTTTAAACTTCTTAAATCTAAGAGCAGTCTTTTTGCTTCCAAATACAAATTAAAAAAAGCTATTTATGAGCTTGGTCCTACAGGATTTCCATTTGAAAAATTTATTGCAGCCATCTTAAAAAATAGTGGTTATAAGATAGAAATCGGGAAACTTTTACAAGGCCAATGTGTTAAGCACGAAATAGATATTATTGCCAAGAAGGGGAAGGAAGTATTCTTTATAGAATGTAAATTTCATGGAGAACAAGGCAGAAACTGCGATGTTAAGATTCCCTTGTATGTAGATTCAAGATTTAGAGATCTTAGAAATTACAATAAAACTAAAGACTTAGCCCATAAACACCAATTCTCTCAAGGTTGGGTTGTTACAAACACAAGGTTTACAAAAGATGCCTTGGCTTATGGTAAATGCGCAAACATGCATTTATTAAGTTGGGATCTCCCAAAAGGAAATGGCCTTAAAGATAGAATAGATACTGCTGGCTTATATCCAATTACAGTTTCCAATCTTCTTACCACACGAGAAAAGCAGTTTTTACTGAGTAGAGATGTTGTGTTATGCAAGGAGTTATTAAATGATAATTTCTATCTGGATCATTTAGGAGTTTCAGAAAGCCGAAAGAAAAATATCTTACAAGAAATGAGTATGCTTTGTTTTAATGTAAATAAGAATAAGCCATGAAACCATCCATAAAAGTCCACTTTTTAGGAGCTGCACAAACGGTAACAGGTTCTAAATTTCTTATAGAAACAGATGAAATGAATATTCTTATAGACTGTGGAATGTTTCAAGGACTTAAAGAACTTAGATTACTAAATTGGGAACCTTTTCCCTTTCCTCCAGAGAACATAGATATAATCTTACTCACACATGGGCATTTAGACCACACGGGATATCTCCCAAAATTAATGATTCAAGGTTATAAAGGTCCAATAATTGGCAGCGGCCCTACGCTAAATATCGCCTCAATAATTTTAAGAGATAGCGCTAAAATTCAAGAAGAAAATGCTGAAAAGGCAAATGAAGAAGGTACCTCTATTCATAATCCCGCAAAACCTTTTTATACAGTAGAAGATGCAGAAAATACCATCAACTATTTTCAAGAAGTAGAAGTTGAAACTTGGATAGAGCTTACGCCAAACATCCAATACAAATTCAGAAAGAATGGTCATATTATTGGTTCTACATTCATCGAATTAAAGATTGGAAAAAAGATTTTGGTTTTTTCTGGAGATATTGGAAGAGCTAAAGACAAATTATTAGCTCCACCTCAAAAACCGGAAGCAGCAGATTATCTATTTTTGGAAAGCACTTACGGTGATAGGCTTCATCCAAAAGAAGATGTAGAAGAGATTTTGATAGCTGCTGTAAAACAGGTATTAGCGAGTAAAGGGAATGTAATTATTCCAAGTTTTGCTGTAGAAAGATTACAAACCTTGATGTATATTCTTTGGAAATTATATCAAAAAAACAAGCTACCTAAAATTCCAATATACATAGATAGTCCTATGGGTAATGAAGTTTTTCACGCTTTTGAGAGATTTCCTTCTTGGCACATTATTCCACCGGAAGAATTACAAAAGATGAAAAATCATTTTAATATCATTACTTCCTATAAAGACACTTGGAAAACCTTAGACAATACAAGACCAAAAATAGTGATTGCAGGTAGTGGCATGGTTACCGGCGGAAGAGTGCTTACATATTTAAGATATCTAATTTCTAAACCAGAAACCATCGTGATCTTAGTTGGTTTCCAAGCCGAAGGAACCCGCGGTAGAACCCTACAAGAAGGTGCTAAAGAGCTAAAGATCTTTGGGAACTATTGTAAAGTAAAGGCAAGTATTAAAAATATAGAAAGTCTTTCTGCCCATGCAGATCAAGAAGAGCTTTTAGATTGGTTGAGCAACATTAAAAAAACTCCTGAAAAAACATTTTTAATACATGGAGAGCGATTAGCAATGGATGCACTTAGGCTAAAAATTAAAGACAACTTGCACTGGCCAGTTCAAATTCCTCATCTCAATGAAATTATAACGTTAGACCTATAAAATAGTAGAAATCAAAGTAATGATATTTATCATTTACTAAGGAAAAGCAAAGTGGTAACTTAGAAAAACTTAAAAATAAAATCAATGTCAACTTTAAGCACTCCCTCTTTTCATTTCAAAAAAAACCGCAAGCATTTATTGATATTGGTTTGTGTTTGGAAGGAGACTTTACTGGAAGCTAAGAAAGAGGTATCCTTTTTAGAAACTTACATAGCTTCTCCAATATTTTATAGTACTCCAAGCTTATTATCGGAATTTGTGAGGTATGAAGCTCATTTAAAAAAGCTTGTAGAACAAGTAAATCTTTTGATAGCCGTATCCAATAAACATTTTACAGTTATAGAAGATTGGAATGAAATGGATGAACTCACTTTTGAAGAATTTATTTTAAATGAACATGGCAAAATAGAAACCAAGATCTTAGAATTTATAAAAAGCTATAACGAGATCAAATTGGATATTTTTAATTATACCGGAGATAAACTCATCCAAAAACCAGAAAATTAATTGCTTACAAAACTAAATATTCAAGTCATGAAAAATGAACATAGCAACTTTAGATATCTGGAATGGAAAAGTCCAGATGAAATGCATTATTCTTCTGTAGAATGGATTTCAGAATTAAACTTTATTAAAGATGAGCATTCCTTTTTTGAAGATATGCTTAAAGAGTATACCATGCCTATTATTGAGTCTCATCTTACAGATAAAGTTTCTACTTTAATAGATAGACTTTCTGAATCTACCAGCACCTCAGCAAAGCTATATTCAGATATTCAGCAACACATGAATGGTTTGGAAGTAATGTTAGATAAAAAAGAAGAGATCGAAAAAGAAACTAAGTATAAAGAAGAACACAGAAGTCTATTAACAGAATTCTATAAATTTTCACGCAATTATAATCGATTGAAAAAAGAAATCTTTCAAACGGTTTCTGTAGCACTCAAACATCAAAAACAAAAAAGACTTCTTCAATAAAAGAAGTATAGCTATAACACTCATTTTTAGAAAGATAAATTTGAAATGATATTGTATTTTCTTCCTAAGATGAGTATAAGTTTGTAAATTTATAAGGTAAAATTAAATAGAGATGTTATGAAAAATCTCACCTACTCTCCAGATTCAGAAAACGAAAAAAGTGTTGAACAACTTCAAGAAGATACGATTGCTTGGGATAAGCTACTTCATGTAAGTACAGACGAAATTCTATTTTTAAGACAACTCCTATCTTCTGATGTTTTTGAAAATAACAACATGGAGTTCTTTGAAAATTTGCATGATATGGTGATAGCCCTTGAAGATTTTAAAGCTGAAAAAATAGATCTTCATGTTACCATTAACAATCATAAAAATGATCTGAATGGAATGCGAGAATGTGAAGATATTAGTTGTGATATGTTTTATCATTCTGAGCATAAAAAATTAGAAGATCGGGTTCAAACCTTCATTACTCAATTTCAAGCTTTAAAATTGAAGATCTATACTTATATCACTCCCCATTTCAGAAAATTACAGACTGAAACTGACAAATAACAAAAACACTGCCAAATTTACAGTCATCAGTCATAGCGTGCCATTTCAGCATTTTATTTAAGACAGCTAGCTTAAAAAAGCTTTTAATTCATAAAAAATGAATTGCCTCCTATCCTACCTATAGCAAACGTTAACAGCGATAACCATTTTAACATTTCATGCTTCAAGTTTGATTTTAATAAAACGTTTTAAGTCTTGAGGTAATCTTCGAAGATTGACCAAAACACCCCCAAAATAAAACTTTTGCAGCATTTACGGCGGCTTGCATAGTCTTTGCACAGTATACTACGAATGTTTAATTGGTATAAAACCAATTGAAATTTTAATAAACCAAAAAAGAAAGAATGAAAGTATTAGTAATTGGAGCAGGAAATATGGGGCTAACCTATGCGGAAGGTATGTCTAAATCTAGTTTGCTTAATAGGCATAACTTAATGATTTTTGATAAATCTCCGGAGCTTGTAGTATCGCTAAACGAAATAAACCATTTTGATGTTTATGATGACATTGAAGCATGTTTACCAAAAGCAGACGTGGTATTTTTAGCAGTTAAGCCTTTTCACTGTGAAGAATTATTTAAAGAAATCAAACACTTAGTTCATTCAGATCAAATAGTAGTTTCTATTATGGCCGGTGTGACTATAAAAACAATTCAGGATGGCCTTGGAGTACAAAAAGTAGTAAGAGCTATGCCTAACCTTCCTGCACAAGTAGGAAAAGGAGTTACTTCTTATACAGAATCTGAAGAAGTTTCAAGAATTGAACTTTTAATGGTTAGAAATCTTCTTGATACTACAGGAGAGTCTATTCATGTAGGAACAGAGAATTTTATTGATGCCTCTACGGGTATTTCCGGAAGTGGACCCGCATATGTATTCTATTTTATGCAATCCATGTTGGAAGCAGCCTTGAAAATGGGATTCTCTAAAAATGATTCAAAAGTATTGGTAAGTCAAACTTTTGAAGGAGCTGTGGAGCTTTTTAATCAGTCTGATCTTTCCCCTAATACGTGGATGGAACGTGTAGCTTCCAAAGGTGGAACTACCCGTGCAGCGTTAGATTCTATGGAAGATAACAATGTGAAAGAATTGATTAAGGATGCAGCTTATGCGGCATTTGATCGTGCAGTCGAATTAGGGAAAGAGTAAAAAAGTTAAAATTAATACATCAGATAAAATCTGAAAATAGAATAAAATGGAGAAGAAAAGAATAGTTGTAAAAGTTGGTACCAATGTAATGACCAATAAGGATAACAGAATATTGGGTCCTGTATTGAAAAATTTGGTAGAGCAAATAGCAACTTTATATGAAGAAGATATCATGGTAGTATTGGTTTCTTCAGGATCTGCAATAGCAGGTAAAGAAATTCTTGGAGAAATTAGTATTACAGATCCATCGCAACGCAGACAAGTATATTCTTCGGTTGGACAACCAAGAATGATGAGACATTATTATAGTATTTTTCACGATTTCGGAATGCGCTGTGCACAAGTACTCGCTACCAAAAGAGATTTTAGCCCGGGTGTTCATCGTGAGAACATGATTAATTGTTATGAAGCGCTGTTATCTGAAGGGATTATTCCTATAGCTAATGAAGATGATGCTGTTTCTGTAACTATGTCTATGTTCTCTGATAATGATGAGCTGGCTAGTTTAGTTGCAGAATTAATTGGAGCAGATGCTTTAATAATATTAAGTGATACAGAAGGATTATATACCGGACATCCTGACCATGCAGATTCTGAAAAACTTAATAATGTGCAAGTAGATGAGAATGTAGAAAAATACGTGCAAGAGTCAGATAAAGGTGAAGGTGAAGGCCGCGGAGGTATGGAGTCTAAAATTAAGATCGCCAAAGACACCGCTGCTAAAAATATTCCCACATATATAGCAAACGGAAAAAGAAAGAATGTTATTCTTGACATTATGAATGGTAAAAAAGTGGGGACAAAATTCATCAAATAAGAAAAGAAAGAGAACGAAATAAAAATTTATAAAAATTTTAGAATGAAGTTGATAAACACAGATACTAAGAATAACGTTTTAAAATCTATGATGAGAATCTTAGACGAAAAGCGTGAAGATATAATTAAAGCAAATAAAGAAGACTTGGACGCTTTTGGTGAAAAAGAGGGTGCCATGTACGATAGATTGATAGTGAACGATAAGAAAGTTGACGGAATGATTCAATCGGTTAAAGAAGTCATGCAACAAGACGATCCGGTTGGACAAGTAATAGAACATAGAAGGTTAGATACCGGATTAGATATTACTAATAAAACGGCACCTTTCGGAAATATCATGATCATTTATGAATCTAGACCAGATGTAACTATAGAAGCTGCTGTACTTGCTTTTAAAGCCAATAACAAGATCTTTTTAAAAGGAGGTAAAGAAGCCATTAAAAGTAATGAGATCTTAGAAAAATGCTGGCATGAAGCGCTTGAAGAGAATGATTTAAGCAAAGATTGGATAAAATTATTGCATTTAGATCGTGCACAAACTCAAGAATTTTTAAAAAATCCACCAGAGCAATTAGACTTAATTGTGCCTAGAGGAGGAGAACGCTTGATAGGATTTGTTAAAGAACATGCAACCGGAGCTGTATTGGTGAGCGGTAGAGGAAATAACTTCTTGTATGTTTCTAAAAATGCAGATTTTGAGACCGCTAAAAAAGTGATCTTAAATGCGAAAACAGATAAGATCTCAGGTTGTAATGCTTTAGATAAAGTATTGGTAGATGTAAATCTTCCATATTATGAGAACAGATTGAAAGAACTTCAAAAAATGCTAAGCGATCATAAAGTTGAGATCTTAGTAGATGAAGATGTTTCTCAAGTTTTAGGAAACCAAAGCAAAATTCCGGGTGAAGATACTTGGTATGAAGAATTCTTGGCTATGAAAATTGTTCTAGGAAGCATAGATGGAATGGACAATGCCATAGATAAAATCAATAAATATTCTGGCGGACATTCTGCTGTGATCATTTCAAAAGACAAAGATGAAGCGATCGAATTTATGGAGCAGGTAGACAGTGCAGCTGTATATCAGAATGCTTCCACAAGATTCACTGATGGTGGACAAATGGGTGTTGGAGCCGAGTTGGCGATAAGCACCGATAAATTACACCACAGAGGACCTTTAGGTTTAAAACAACTAGTGACCAATAAATATTATGTTCTGGGTGAAGGACATATTAGAGAATAAAAATTTCATTTTTATTTATAAAAAAAGGGTGTCTGCAAAGACACCCTTTTTCGTTTTATCCAATGTAGAACTTAGTTCTTCATCACCTTCACTGGAGCACTACCAAAAGTGGCTCCTTTAATCTGGATCACATACATTCCCGTGATCATCTTTGAAAGGTCTACTGTAAAGTCTGAACTTCCTTTTTTCAACTGAACTTTTTGAGAACTCTTCAAGTTTCCGTTAAGATCAAAAACCAATACCTCAGCTTTATCATTAACAGCACTAACTACTCGAAGTGTAGTAAAATTATTTGTTGGGTTTGGTGCTATAGCTATCGCTTGAATAGCAACTGAATTTGCACAACTTCCAAGAACAGCTCCTTTTCTTAAATGAGACTCTACTGCTGGCAAGGCTACACAAATAGAATTTCCATTATAACATAACTGAACTTTGTTCTGTCCTTTTCCATTACCACAAGCTACATCCTGAACAGTTACAGTAACCTCTCCAGAAACTGAACATCCCGAAGCATCTGTAACTTCTAAAGAATAGGTAGTAGTTTCAGTAGGACAAGCACTAATTGTTTCTGAAGTTTCTCCTGTACTCCAAACATACGTGTAATCTCCTCTTCCACCGGAAACTGAAACCGCACTCAATGAAATACAGGTAGTTCTATATCCTGAATAAACCACTTTAGCTTCTGGCATTACCAACGCTAATTCCGCCGCTTCAGCAATAACAACTTCCGCATTTGCAGTGGTTGTTAAAGCATCTGTAACCTCAACAGTGTAAGTTCCTGCAGCTAAATTAGTAGCTGTTTGGGTAGTTTGCCCATCACTCCATTTATAAGTGTAAGGTGCAATTCCACCATCTATATTAACTGTTGCAGAACCGGTTGCAGTACCATTACAAGTTACATCTGTAGTTTCTACCGAAGCAATAGCAACATTTTTAAGTACCATTCTTACCGAAACCGGGAAGTGATCTGAAGCAGTTGTAGTATAAGTGCTATTGAAATATTCGTAATGCACACGTGCACTTCCATCTACGTAATTCGCTGAAAGCTCGTTCGATGCAGTAATATGATCTATCATATTCTCTCTAAACGCATAAGATCTAAATCCTTGTTCGCTAAGAATTGCAGTTAAAATATCATAATTCTGAGTGTCTTGAACAAATGCATCATAAGTTGTAACTGTGGTGTTTATTCCATCTGCAACAGTAACATCTACATCGTCATTATAATCTCCAATAATCATCACATTCTTATCTGAATAATACATATCTAATGAATCCTTCAAGACCTCTACATCATACTTTCTCATATCATAACGAGACTGAGAATCTGTACTTCCGTTAGCTCTTGCGTGTAATTCTACAAAATTGATGGTTTTAGTTTGTCCGTTTAAGGTAACATCTGCTTCCATTATAAATGGTAATCTACCACTAGCGTAAAATCTGTCTGGAGTTTCAGGGTAATCTGCTAATAAAGATCCGTCCCCATCATAAAATGGATGAACTGAAGTAAACATCGCTCTGGTAGATTTTACTGAAACCACATCGGTTCTATAAATAAAACCAACTTTTTGTCCTCCTGGAGAATCCGGGTATGAAGTAGCATTAGAAAGTACATAATCATAACCTTCCATTTCAGAAACCATTTGTCCGAAAAGTACATCGTCTGAAATCTCTTCTACTCCAATAACATCTGCATCAAGATCTAAAAGAATTGCTTTTACTCTTTCTTTCTGAACCGCGTCTGAATCTGCAGAACCTTTAGCAGGAGAATTTCCTTCATCTCCAAACCACTCGATATTCCAAGCAACCACATCAAAAGTTAGATCTCTGGATATTGCTGAATCTGTTCCTGTATTATCATATATATCTGCACAAGGGAGATCTGAAGCCAATCTTGGTAACAATTGGAAAACTTCATTAAATCTACCCACAACTCCAATTACTTCTGAACAAGATTCTGGCATTTGCTTTCCAATTAATCCAGTTACATCTGCATCCAATCTAATTTCTCCATTTCCTGAAGCATCAGAAACAACATAGTTCTCATTTCCGAAAATCAAACTCCCAGCTTCAGAAAAAGTAACATCTGTAATACGCACCAATTCCCCAGCGTGCGCGCTTAATTCTGCAACGGTTATATCTAATGGCGCTAAAGGAGCATCTGCAACTCCTTCAAAATCTACTCTAGCAACTGGACTAATTTGAACTTGTCCGTTATAACTGCTTCTAGTTCCTGTAACCGTAACTTTATCACCTATTTTAAAGGTTCCATCTCCGTGAACCATTCCGTCGAAAATGGCAACTCCACCAGTAGCATCTTGTAAATAAGCAGAACCTCTAAATTGGTCGCTTACGGTAAGAGTTCCAGTAATGGTAACTGTAGCTCCTTCTACAGCATTTCTAGCTTCAAGAATAGTGATCAATTCAGTTTGTGGCGCTAAAGCTCCATTTTCTGTTCCTGGAGTTGGATCTGTAGCTACATAATTAGCCGTGTTTCTTGCTCCACCTTCCCCGTTAGGAATTCTTTGTAAAGAATGAATTGCCTGATTTCCTGCAGCATTTTCATCTGCTTGCAATTGTCCTTCATTTAGAAGTACGATCAACTCTTCATCTTGAGCATCATCGGTTCCATAAACCAAGGCATCAACTAAATTATCTGTAGTAATAACAGATCCATTTGGAAAGTTGGCTGCAGCTGTTTGATAAATTGCTACTGCATCTGCTCCATTTTGGAAAGTATTATTAGAAACTACCATGTTCACGTTTGCAACATCGGCATTTCCCATTACGAAATATCCTTCAGCATTGGTAATTTGACCCGCAAGATCGATTGTATTGTAGCTTAAATCCCCATTTCCGTTGAACAGTACTACGATAAATCCATCTAAAGGTGTGTTTCCTTTACCGCCATCATATAATTCTAAAAATTCTTGAGTGTCAGATCCCGGAGTATCTGCATCCAACTCATTGATCACCAAATTAACCGGTTCTGTAATATTGGTGTTTACTTTACCAGGAGTTGGCAATGCTTGTGTATAAGTTTCAGTATTTCTTAATCCGCCAGCACCATTTGGAAAACGTTGCATAGAATGAGCATCCTTATTTCCGCTTCCATCCTCATTAATTTGATCTTGACCTTCATTTAATAAAACTAACAATTCAGCATCATCTGCGTCATTAGTATCATATACAAAAGCATCTACTAAATTATCTGTGGTAACAGCAGTTCCATTTGGAAAGTCTGCTGCCGATCCTTCGAACAATGCAACTGCATCTGCTCCATTCTGAAGTCCGTTACTCGGGAAAATAACACTTACATTTTCTACCGCTTCATTACCAACGACAAAATATCCATTTACATCTGTAGTATATCCTGAAAGATCGACGGTTCTATAACTAAGATCATTCGATCCATTGTAGAAAACTAATACTTTTCCATCTAGAGAAGAGTTTCCTACTCCTCCATCATATAATTCTACGAACTCTAAAACATCTGTTCCCGGAGTATCACTGTCTACTTCATTAATAACGATTGTTGGTGGAACAACTTCTCCTCCAAAATCTTGTGCATTGTTAACTGCATCGTACGTATTTAAAGCGGCAACTTGCCATGTAAAATCTTGATATTGTTGCCCGGTACCTGTTAATTGTAACGAATATCCCGCATCTGGTGCTGGATCTTCTTTCACACCAATATCGGTGCTTAACATACCGTTAGCTACTCCTGCAGTAGCTGTAAAAACTCCTTCGTAACTCAAGAATTGAACTACTTCTTGATTATTATTTACTAAGGCAAAGCCATCTGGAGCTCCATTTTGTAATCCTGAAATAGGAAAAAAGATAACACCATAACCACCTTGAAGATCTGGTATAGACCCAGTTAATGCAGTTGTTCCTGAAGTTCCTCCGCCATTACCGTTATATTCTACAATACTCCATCCTGAAAGATCTGTACCTGCAGGTCCGGCAATTTCAATTCCTTCTCCGGTATCACCACTGTAATTATCATAATGTAATTCATTAACGAAAACAGACTGAGCAAAAAGATTCCCAGTCATTAAAAACGAGACTATTAGCAGCCCCAAGAAATGTAATTGTTGTTTCATAATTTGTCATGTTTTGGTGCTGCAATAACAGATATTTTTTAAGTTTTAAGCTTAAATTTTTATTAACAGAACGTTAACTAAATAATTTAATTCAAGAAAAAGTTAGGAAATAAGCGTCTTCCAAACCAAAATTGGTGTAACATTTGGTGAATAACTTAGTCTTACTAAAAAACAAATAAATCAGTTTTAATGAAAAAATTATTTTATTCTATAACATTACTTTCGGTGATGTTTGGTTGTAAAACTCCTCAGCAAATAACTAATGATACTGCACAACCTGTAGTGGTAAATATGGACTTAGTTAATGTAAAGAATGATCAAGTTATGGTATCCGTAGATCCTGGGAAATTTACTGAAGATCAAACCACATTTTATATTCCTAAGACGGTTCCAGGAACTTATAGTATAGATAATTACGGCGAATTGATCGAGAATTTTAAAGCTTATGATTATTTAGGAAAAGAACTATTGGTTGCCAAAACAGATGAGAATTCTTGGTTAATTGAAAATGCTAAAGAATTAGATAAAGTAACCTATTATGTAAATGACTCTTTTGACATGGATGGTGAAAAGGGAATTTTTTCTCCTTCAGGAACAAACATAGAAAAAGACAAGAATTTCATGTTGAACCTTCACGGGTTTGTAGGATATTTTAAAAACCTGACAGAGCAACCGTATGAATTGCTAATTAGCAGACCTCAAGGTCTTACTCCTGGAACTTCCTTAACTACAGCAAGCTCATCTCCAGATAAAAAATCGGCCACAACTATGGTAGATTTATTTAAAGCATCAAGGTATTTTGAAATTACAGATCATCCAATTATGTATGCAAAACCAGATACGGCATACATTAATGTAAAAGGTATGAGAGTGCTATTAGATGTATATTCTCCAAATGGTGCACATAGCGCAAAAGAAATAAAACCAGAGATAGAGAAAATGGTTACTGCCCAAAAGAACTTTTTAGGGGATATAGACAAAACTGCGGATTATGCTATTATTTTGTATTTGGCGAATCCAAGTGAAGTAGATGCAAAAGGATATGGAGCTTTAGAGCATCATACCTCTACTGTAGTTGTATTACCTGAAACTATGCCTTTGGATAAATTAAATCAATCTATGACAGATGTAGTTTCTCATGAATTCTTTCACATCTTAACACCTTTAAGTGTTCACTCCAACGAAATTCATTATTTTGACTATAATAATCCAAAAATGTCTGAGCATTTATGGATGTATGAAGGAGTAACCGAATATTTTGCGAATTTATTTCAGATCAATCAAGATCTAATTGAAAACGCTGAGTTCTATAACAGAGTTTCAGAAAAAATAGAATCTTCTAAGAATTTTAATGACACCATTCCTTTCACACAAATGAGTCGTAATATTTTAGAAGAACCTTATAAAGGAGATTATTATAATGTTTATTTGAAAGGAGCTCTTATAGGAATGTCTTTAGATATTAAATTAAGAGAATTGAGTAACGGTAAATCTGGTATTCTTGAATTGATGAGTAAATTGAAATCTAAGTATGGGAAAGATAAGCCATTTAAAGATGAAGAATTAATTCCAGCTATTGTATCACTTACTTATCCAGAAGTTCAAGATTTCTTTGATACCTATGTTACAGGAACTACTCCTATACCTTATGCAAATTTCTTAGAAATTGTTGGTCTTGAATTTAAAGAAAAAGAAGTGGAAACTTCGTTCTTCATTAATGGGCAAGTGCCTTATATAGATGGAAATCCAGAAAACATGACCTTATTCTTTAGAAAAGGTATTAAACTGAATTCATTCTTTGAAGATCTTGGCGTTAAAAATGGAGATGTTATCAAGACCGTAAATGGAGCATCTTATAATATTCAAAATGCTTATGATTTAGTAATGGCTTCTCAAAATTGGAAAGAAGGTGAAGATTTTAACATGACTGTTGAAAGAGATGGAAAAGAGATCACGTTAAAAGGAAAAATTGCTACTCCAAAAGCCATGGAAGCAACTATAGGAGAAAAAGAATTACCTGCAAATAGTAAAGCGGTTATGCTTAGACAAGCTTGGTTAAAAGGTTAATAAGGGTTCATCTAAACAAAAGGGCGGCAATTTAATTATTGTCGCCTTTTTTATTTTTATATCTAAGGTACTAGACCTTCAACACCTTACTTCAAAGAAGTTCAAATAATTTTAAAATTAATTTCCTATTTGTAAATTGTGGCCATACATTTAGAGATTCTAACAACCAAGAAATTATGGAAATACCAATTTTAAAAGACATCGTGGTAGTACTGGGATTGTCTATTTTTATCATTCTGGTATTTCAAAAATTAAAAGTTCCATCTTTATTGGGGTTTTTATTGGCAGGAATTATAGCCGGTCCACATGCCTTTAACTTAATTAGTTCCAGACATGAGGTAGAATTGCTCTCTGAGATTGGGATTATCTTTCTTTTATTCATTATTGGAATTGAACTATCCCTGAAAGGTCTTGCTTCCATGAAGAAAATGATCTTACTGGGAGGAGGCGTCCAAGTTGGTGGAACTATACTTGTTACCACTGCTTTGGCATATTTTTTTGGAATAGATATAAGTTCGGGAGTTTTCTTAGGGTTTCTATTCTCTTTAAGTAGTACTGCAATTGTACTGAAACTTTTTCAAGAAAAGGGAGAAGTTACCTCTCCTCATGGGAGAATTACCGTTGCCATTTTAATTTTCCAAGATATTATAGTAGTACCAATGATGCTACTTACTCCTTTACTAGCCGGTAAAGCAGAAAATATTTGGCTAACTATGGGTATCCTATTAGTTAAAATTGTTGGGGTTTGTATTGTAATCTATTTACTGGCGATCTACGTAGTTCCAAGAGTTTTTAAAATGGTAGTAAAGACCAAAAACAGAGAGCTTTTTATCTTGACAACCATTGTTTTCTGTTTTGCAATTGCTTGGTTAACATCATCGGTTGGACTATCATTGGCCTTAGGAGCTTTCTTTGCGGGACTTATTATATCAGAATCAGATTATAGCCATCAGGCAACTGCAAACGTACTTCCATTTAGAGAGATCTTCATAAGTTTCTTCTTTATCTCGGTTGGGTCTTTATTAAATCTGAATTTCTTTTTTACCCATATCCATTGGATTTTATTATTGATTATTGGTGTTGTTCTATTAAAAATGCTGATAATCGCCTTTACAGTAGTCTTGCTGAAATATCCACCAAGAACTATCTTTATGGTTGTTTTCTCTATATTTCAAGTAGGAGAATTTTCATTATTGCTTTCTACCGAAGGTCTGAAAAATGGACTATTAGGTGAGAACCTTTATCAATATTTTCTTGCCATTTCCATCATTACAATGGGTCTTACTCCTTTTATAATGAACTATGCAAGCCAATTCACTTATTACCTGGTGAGATTGCCAATTCCTTCCGCAGTAAAGAAAAGATTGAATCATTTAAGAGAGCATGCACCCAAAGAAGAAACTCAGCATGAAGTTTTAAAAGATCATTTAGTAATTATTGGATATGGAATAAATGGAAAGAACATTTCTAAAGCCGCTCGAAACACCAATATTCCATACACGATAGTAGATCTAGAACCGGAAGCTTTTCAAGAAGCAAAGAAAAAAGAAGAACCTATTACTTTTGGAGATGCCTCCAACCCGGTAATTCTTAAACATCTCAACGTACAAGAAGCAAGAGTGGTTGTAATTGCTATTTCAGATCCAGATGCTACCAAAAAGATCATACAGGCGGTTAGAGCTTTTACGCAAACGGCATGTATTATTGTAAGAACTAGATATGTTAGGGAAATAGAAGATAATATAAGATTAGGTGCAGATGAGGTAATTCCGGAAGAATTTGAAACTTCTATTGAGATCTTTAGCCGTGTACTTCGAAAGTATTTGATCCCTTTTGATGAAATTCAGAATTTCATCAATCAGGTAAGATCTTCAGATTATGAAATGTTGACGAGTATTAAAGAAGGACCACACTCCCCTTCTTACACCCATTTAAATATTCCGAATAAAGAGATTGTTACTTTGAGCGTGCAACAAGGTTCTAATTCGGTAGTAGGAAAAACGATCGAAGAATCTGGAATTGGTAGAAATTTTAATGTTACCGTGCTGGCTATTAGAAGAGATAAACATTACTTAACCGAAATATCCACCTCAACCAAAATTGAACAGGGAGATCTACTCTATATTTTTGGTGCTCCTAACAATATTAATAATCTTAATAAAATATTGACTTTCTAAAAACCTGAGTATTATTCAAATATTTAGGTTGTAAATTAAAATAGTTTTGGTTTTTGAACATTAAACATTCTGTTGCCGATAAGGTTTTTAATAGATATATTTATTCCTTCAACAACCTAAACAAAAATACATGTCTATACTTCCAGACGATTTGATTCGCTATCAAAAATTCATCAGCTTTATGATGAAATATTGGAATAGTGATTTATTCAACCAAACTGCGAACACTGCAATGGAAGAAACCGAAGGAGACGAAGAGAAATTGGAAAGTTTTGATCAGTCTCCAGAAGAATTGGTGGAAGACCTTAAGAATATGGGGCCAACATATATCAAACTTGGCCAACTGCTTTCTACCAGACCAGATCTATTGCCGGATGCCTATTTAAAAGCATTGGCTACCCTTCAAGATGATGTTCCCCCTATTCCATATGAAGAAGTTCATGACTTGGTAGAAACAGAGATTGGAGACAGAATCTCAAAGGCATTTAATTCTTTTGATGAACAACCACTAGCTAGTGCTTCTATAGGGCAAGTTCATAAAGCTACATTAAGATCTGGAAAACCTGTAGCGGTAAAGATTCAGCGACCGGGAATTCGCAAAAAATTCTTAGATGATCTTGATACCTTAAAAGAGATTGCAGCATTTGCGGTAAAGCATACCTCCATGGGAAAGAAGTATGCTATAGATGATGTTTTAGAAGAGTTAAGACACATTCTGCTTCAAGAATTAGATTATAATAGAGAAGCTCAAAATTTGCTCACCTTAGGTAGAAATTTGAAGGAATTTAGCTTACTCACCGTACCTCAACCTATTTTAGATTACTCTTCTTCTAGAGTGCTTACTATGGAATATATCGAGGGTAAAAAGATTACTTCTATCTCACCTTTGTACAGGCTTGAAAATGATCTTTCTCCTTTGGTAGATCAATTGGTAGAAGCCTATTTAAAGCAAATTATAAATGATGGATTTGTGCATGCAGATCCACACCCAGGAAATATTCATATTACAAAACAAGATACTATAGCGTTGATAGATCTTGGAATGGTGGCTAAATTCACTCCTAATATTCAACAAAAGATCCTTCAATTGCTTATTGCAATAAGTCAAGATGATGGAGAAGCTACAGCAAATGTGCTTCTAAATATGAGTGAAATCACGGAAGATTCTGATGTAAAAACCTTTAAAAAGGTGATCAATCAAATTGTGATGGATGGTCAAAATCAAATGGCTAAAGACATGAAAACTGGAAGAATGCTAATCCAGATGAATAGGATAGCTGCAGATAATGGAATTCATATTGCTGTAGAAGTAAATATTCTTGGTAAAATTCTTTTAAATATGGATCAGATCATTGCGGTTTTAGATCCAGAATTCGATTTAAGAAATGCCATTCAAACTCATGTTCATAAGATCATGAGAGAAAAGATGTACAAAGAATTAAAGCCTGAAAATATGTTTTCAGTGTTATTGGAAACAAAAAAGCTTTCAGAAAATTTACCAGAACGATTAAACAAGATCACCGATAATCTTGCGAATAATGAATTCCGAATGAAGATTGATGCTATAGATGAAAAACGTTTTACCGATGGTTTTCAAAAAGTAGCCAACCGAATAACTTTAGGTTTGATAATAGCCGCAATGATAATTGGAGCTGCAATGCTAATGCAAGTTCCTTCAACATTCATGCTCTTAGGCTATCCTGGGCTCGCCATTATCTTCTTTTTAATAGCTGCTATAGGTGGAATTATTTTAAGTTATATCATCATTTTTAAAGATGAAGGCTTTATTCAGAAGAAAAAATAAAAACAGAATACATAATTAGTCATTAACATATTCAGCATGAAATATTATTACCTTATTTTTTTTACAATTTTCACCAATTTAATCTATGCCCAAAAAGAACTCCCTGTAGATACCATGGTGGTTTCGCAGCATTCTGTAATGATTAATGGTAAAAATATAGACTATACCACTCAAACCGGAACTCAGCCGGTATGGAATAAATCTGGAAAAGCAGTAGCTGGATTATTTTACACCTACTACAAGCGAAATGATGTAAAAAATGTAGAAAAAAGGCCTTTGATTATTTCTTTTAATGGAGGACCGGGATCTGCTTCGGTTTGGATGCATTTAGCCTATACTGGCCCTAGAATTTTAAAAATTGATAATGAAGGTTTTCCGGTACAACCTTATGGCGTAGAAGAAAATCCATATTCTATACTGGACATAGCAGATATTGTATATGTGAATCCCGTTAATACCGGATATTCCAGATTTGTGGAGGCCGAAATGGAAAATATCGATAAGAAAGACTATTTTGGCGTTAATGCCGATGTAGAATATCTTGCTAAATGGATTAATACATTTGTTACCAGAAAAAATAGATGGTTGTCTCCAAAATACTTAATAGGAGAAAGCTACGGAACTACACGAGTTTCCGGATTGGCATTAGAGCTGCAGGAACAACAGTGGATGTATTTGAACGGGGTAATTTTGGTATCTCCCACCGAAATTGGAATTGAACGTGATGGCCCAGTAGAAGTTGCTAATAGGTTGCCCTATTTTGCAGCAGCAGCTTGGTATCATAACAAATTACCAAAAGAACTTCAAAATAAAGATCTAGACGAGGTGTTGCCTGAAGTTGAGAAATATACCATAGAAACACTTTTACCAGCAATGGTGCAAGGAGGTTTTGTAAGCGATGAAAAGAAAAAAGAGATCGCTTCTAAAATGGCTTATTATTCAGGTATTTCTGAGCAAGCTATTCTACAAAATAACTTAGCGGTGCCTTTTAATTATTTTTGGAAAGAATTAATGCGCGAACCAGGAGGTTACACCATTGGCAGATTAGATTCTCGATATTTAGGGCTTGACTCTAAAACCGCAGGAGATTCTCCAGATTACAATGCAGAATTGAATTCTTGGCTACATTCTTTTACACCGGCGATTAATTATTATTTACAAAATGAATTGAATTTTAAGACCGATGTTAAGTACAACATGTTTGGATCTGTTTATCCTTGGGATAGAGAAAATGATAACACCGGAGATAATTTGAGACAAGCTATGGCTGAGAATCCTTATTTAAAGGTCATGATCCAATCTGGATATTATGATGGTGCTTGTACTTATTTTAATGCAAAATACAGCATGTGGCAATTAGATCCAAGCGGAAAAATGAAAGATAGACTGAGCTTTAAAGCTTATAGAAGCGGGCATATGATGTATCTTAGAAATGAAGATCTAAAATCTGCTAATAATGATATACGGTCTTTTATAGAAAACTCGCTTCCTAAAGAAGGAACGCCAGCCAAATACTAAGAGGTTAAATTATGAGGATGAAAAAGTTCGGAGTTCAATTCCTATTAAGGTTTCGAGCTCCGAACTTTTAATTTATAGCTGATTAAATTTAAATTACCCTACTGGTTTTACTCCTATTTGTTTTAAGATTCCAAGTTCATCGGTACTTCCCCAACGTTCTACTAACTTTCCATTTTCAAATTTTCCAATTTGCATTCCACGTACACTGAATTTTTTTCCGGTAGGTGAAACTCCCATGAACTCACCTTTGTGTGTTCCAGAAACGGTGTATGCAAAACACACATTATCTTCGTCTGTTACTAAATGTTCAACTTCTGCGTGAAAATCTGGAAATGCAGATCTCATCATTGTAAAGAAATCTATAAACCCTTGAGCTCCCGGACCTTGAATATCTGCAGGATCGTGATCTACCACATTGTCTGCAACTACTTCTCTAATCATTTCAAGTTTTCCGGTATTTATAGCTTCTGCAAATTTTTCTTGTGCTGCTACGTTTTTGTCTTTACTCATAAATATATTTTTAATTAATCTATTAATTTTTATAATCCGCTGATATAGCTTCCATATAGATCTTTGAATTGCATTCCTTCAGAAAATCTATGCTTATTTAATTTCTTGAATTCTACTAAACCCCATAAAAGAAATTCCTTTAAAAAGTATTTATCTTCTTCAGAAATCTCGGGTTGGTATTTCTTGATCAATTCATTTAATGGTGCTATAGAATCCAATTTCTCTTTGTATTGCGCATCGGTAAGATCGTCTAACAATTCAAATCCACTTTCTGCAAAGAACCATTCTACAAGATCATTATAAGGATTTCCTGCATCTTGCTTCTCCAATTTTTCTATCTTAGGAAAGTAAGTAGGAAATAAAGTTTTAACGGCTTCTCCAATCAATTCTTCAGCAACCGTAGCGCTTCCCTCCTGTTCACCTTCATAAACCAATTCTACTTTTCCGGTAATTGCGGGAATAACTCCTAAGAAATCTCCAAACCTCAGCAAGGTTTTATCTTCTCCATTCTTAGCAGCTCTTCTTTCTGCAGTACTCAGTAAATTCTCAAAGGCAGAAATACTCAATCTAGCACTAATACCGCTTCGAGCATCTATAAATTCATGTTCTCTCGCTTCAAAACTTATTTGTTCTAAAAGATCTTTAGCTAATTCCGGCACATGAATCATTTCTGCTTGACGCGCATCTAGTTTTGCTTCTTGCTTAGTAATGGCTTTGGCAATTTCAATATTATGAGGATAATGCGTTAAGATTTGAGACCCAATTCTATCTTTTAAAGGAGTTACTATACTACCTCTGTTGGTATAATCTTCAGGGTTTGCAGTAAATACAAACTGCATATCTAAAGGCAATCTTAGCTTAAATCCTCTAATTTGAATGTCTCCTTCTTGCAAAATATTAAAAAGCGCTACTTGTATACGCGCTTGAAGATCTGGCAGCTCATTAATTACAAATATGCTTCTATTCGCTCTAGGGATCATCCCAAAATGTATCACTCTATCATCTGCATAGCTCAATTTTAAGTTGGCTGCTTTTATTGGGTCAACATCTCCAATAATATCTGCAACAGTTACATCTGGAGTCGCCAATTTCTCAAAGAAACGTTCGTCTCTATGCATCCATGAAATTGGAGTATCATCTCCTTTTTCTGATAGTAACTCCTTTGCATAACGCGATATAGGATGAAACGGATCATCGTTGATCTCAGATCCTTCCACCACAGGAATGTATTCATCTAAAAGTTTTACCATTAATCTGGCTAGCCTTGTTTTTGCCTGACCTCTTAATCCTAATAAATTGATATTATGCTTAGAGAGAATAGCGCGCTCTAATTCTGGAATTACAGTATGTTCATAACCATAAATACCTTCAAAAGCTGGTTCGCCTTTTTTAATCTTATTAAGTAAATTCTGTCTTAATTCTTCTTTTATACTTTTACTTTGGTATCCTGATTTTTTCAGTGCTCCAAAATTCTTTATCTCTTCTATTTTCATTTTCATTCTTCTTTTTTTGAATTCTATTGATGAACAAATTCTTGTTCAAAATAATCACTTCTAATTATCCGCGTATTCTTTTTTTCCTATTGGCTTCATAATCTTCAAAAATCATCTCTCCTAAACCTTTAAGTCCGGTAAAAAACGCTTTTCCATGATTAGCTTGTGTAAATTCTCTTACAAACCTTTCTAGATAAGGGTCTTGAGCGATCATAAAAGTAGTTATAGGAATGTGTAGTTTTCTGGCCTGTTGCGCCATATTGTAACATTTATCTATAATATAAGGATCTAATCCTACACTGTTCTTATAATAAGTACCATCACGCTCTCTTATACAACTAGGCTTACCATCGGTGATCATAAAGATCTGTTTGTTGGTATTTCTTTTTCTTCTTAGAAGATCCATTGCCAATTGCAATCCAGCTACGGTGTTGGTATGATAAGGTCCTACTCTTAAATAAGGTAGATCTCCAATAGAAATAGCCCACGCGTCATTCCCAAATACAAGAATATCTAAAGTATCTTTTGGGTATCTAGTAGTGATTAACTCTGCCAAAGCCATTGCGACCTTCTTAGCTGGTGTTATTCTATCTTCACCATATAAGATCATACTATGACTTATATCTATCATAAGAACCGTGCTCATTTGAGATTTATGATGCGTTTGCTCTACTACAAGATCATCTTCAGTCATATTAAAACTGCCCGCACCATGATTTATTTGAGCATTCTTCAAACTCTCTGTCATAGAGATCTTATCTAAAGAATCTCCATATTGAAAATCTTTAAATTCTCCGGTATGCTCATCACCCAAACCCTGATATTTGGTAGAATGATTACCTGCACCGCTTCGTTTTAACTTTCCAAAGATTTGATTTAATGCTTGTTGCCTAATAGCTCTTTCAGTTTTAGCGGTAATTGCCATACCTCCATTACCGTCTGGATCTATTTCTTCTCGTATATATCCTTTCTTTTTAAGGTCTTCAATAAAATCATCTATAGTATAATCTTTATCGGTAAGTTTATATTCTACATCCAACTGTCTTAACCAATCTATGGCTTCATCAAAATCTCCAGAAGTGTGAGTGATCAATTCTTTAAAAATTTCAAAGAGCTTATCAAAAGGTGATTTCTCCGGCTCTTCAAATTTTTTAAATACAAATCCACTCTTTATACTCTCATTCTTCTTTTTCATAGTTTAAAGTTAAGTTATTTAAGATGGAATAAGAAAGGTTTACTTACTCAACATGGGATAAACTTTTGTTAATTTAATTTTTAAGAACAACGCATTTTCATTTGCTTAAATGCCTATTTTGCTGTTATACTTTTCTTAAAATGATTTCTTAATTGATCAACTTATAAGAGATTTGAAAAAAATTTAACATGTCTGTAAAATCTATATTTTTATTCCTTTTAGGAATATTTTTTTGCTTTAATTCTGCAGTTGCGCAAGATGCTAATACTTCACCTTATAAGACCGATCTTGTAAAGGATGGGATATTTGTTACTGCCGGAATTGGCCTTAATGTATTAGGTTTAAGCTTTGTTCAAAATAAAGATGCCTTAACCATAGATCAATTAAATGCAAAGTCTAAAAATGATATTTGGAAGATCGATCGATGGGCAGCAGGAAACTATTCAGAAAAAGCAAATTCAGACAGTTACATTCCTCTATATGCATCGTTTGTATTACCATTTGCTTTGATGATTAATGAAGATGAAAGACATCATGCAGGTCAAATCTCTGTTCTTTTTGTAGAAACCATGGCTACCACCGGAGCTTTGTTTACAATGTCTGCAGGGCTAATAGAAAAAAGCAGACCTTTAGTTTACAATACAGATCTTCCGGAAGATAAAAGAATAGAAAAAGATGAACAACGTTCTTTCTTTGCGGGGCATACTGCTGCTACGGCTGCAGCTACATTTTTTGCAGCCAAAGTTTATAACGACTTTCATCCAGATTCAAATTTAAAACCATTAATATGGGGAGTGGCAGCTGCCATTCCTGCAAGTGTAGGCTATATGAGAATTAAAGCCGGTAAACACTTTTTAACAGATAACTTAATTGGATATGCTGTGGGTGCTGCCAGTGGTATTCTAATTCCTGAATTGCATAAAAGAAAGAATGATAATTTAAAAATTTATCCAGCTATGGGTGTAAATCCGGGCGGATTGAATTCTAACTATCAAGGATTGGGAATGAACTACACTTTCTAAATAAATCTCTAATAAATTTATTTTCAAGGAATTGTTATTAAATTTGCCGAATGACTACTTTTCAATTAATTGTTACCATTTTTGGAATTATAATGTTAATTCCCACTCTGGCTTCTCTAACCAGATTCGACCAATGGTGGATTAGAGGATTTGATTTCCCTAGAATTCAAATTAGCTTTTTAATTCTACTTACTATTGCATTTGCTGTAGAAGTATATGATTTTGACACCATTTGGCAGCTTATTTTAGTTGGCCTGTTATGCCTTAGTTTTCTTTATCAAGCAATTCAAATTTATCCTTATACCATTTTAGCTAAAAAACAAGTCTTAGAATTTCAAGGGAGTGATGATAATGCAATCATTTCTATTTTAGTTAGTAATGTACTTACTACTAATAAAAGATCAGATAAGTTAATAGATCATGTAAATGAGTATCAACCTGATATATTATTAACCTTAGAATCAGACCAGCGTTGGGAAGATGAGCTTTCAGTAATTGAAGAAGATTATCCATACACTGTTAAGATTCCAAAGGATAATTTATACGGAATGCATCTTTATTCTAAACTTAAATTGGAAGATATAGATGTGAAGTATATTATTACCGAAGAAATCCCTTCTATTCACGGATATATTATAATGAATAATGGCGTTAAGATAAAACTGCATTGCCTTCATCCAAAACCACCTAGCCCTACAGAAGACGATACCTCAACAAACAGAGATGCCGAATTATTATTTGTTGGAAGAGATGTAAAAAAAGATCAGGAATCTGTATTGCTTATTGGAGACCTTAACGATGTAGCTTGGTCTAGAACTACAAAATTATTTAGAGAACTTAGCGGACTTTTAGATCCACGCATAGGTAGAGGTTTTTACAACACTTTTCACACAGGGTATGCATTATTGAGGTGGCCTTTAGATCACGTATTTCATACCTGCGATTTTACATTGGTGGAAATTGCAAGATTAAAAAGTATAAATTCAGATCATTTTCCAATGTACATAAAGCTCAATTTTGAACCTCGTGCAGAGCTTTTACAAGATGAACCTGAAGAGGCTGATGAAGATGAAAAGAAATGGGCCGATGAAAAAATTGAAAACGGTCATCCTAAGTATGATGATGTTTAAAAAATATTATTGAAAGAATTTTGATATTTCTTGTCTAGCTTTTAACTCATTACACATTTCAACGGTAATGGGTTTCTCAATAAATGAAAATACATTTTTGTAGCCTTCCGCTTTTTTCTTATCGTAGGCATCTATAGAAGAGGTAACCATGATCACTCGCACTTTTTCGGAGTTATCCATTTGCTCTAACTTTTCTAAGAATTCCCATCCGCTTAAGGAAGGCATATTAATATCAAGAAAAATAAGAAATTCATTTTCTTGAATACTTTCAGTTTGCAAATAATCTAAACCTTCTTGAGCTTCTTTAAATGCTAAGGGCACATAAGAAACCCCACATTTTTGTAATATTTTTTGCTGAACAAAAACTACAATATTATCGTCGTCTATAATTAAGATCTTTGCCATTACGCTTCTTGTTCTGTTTTTTCTGTGATCTTTCTAATAATTTCATCCAATTCTTTAGCGGAGGTAATTATATAACCTAAGAGTTTAGATTGATCTTCAATATCCACACCTTCTTTTACTTGTAACAAATCTATGATTGCCATAATGCGGGCCAATGGCGCTCTTACCACATGAGACTGTGTCCAGGCAATTTCTTTTAAACGAGCATTTCTATTTTTAATAGTATTTATGTACTCATAAATCTCTGTCATATCTTGCATAGAGCCTATCATTCTCTTTGCATTTCCATTTTCGTCTGTCACCAGATAACTTCTATCCAGTATGTATTTATAAGTACCGTCTGAGCATTTAAACCTGTACTCTATCTGTAAATTTGTAGTTCCAGATTTATAAAGATCTTTAGTTTTAGACTTCACTTTATCACGATCGTCAGGATGCACTTTTTCATCCCACCACTCTCCTTTAGTACCAATTTGTTCTTGAGTATAACCAAACATTTTTTCCATGCCTTCGTTATACTCCATTTTATCGAGCTGGACATCGTAATCTGTAACAGTATCGCTTGTAGCTTTAGCCACAATATTATACCTGAGTAAGCTTTCTATTAGCTTATTTTCTTGTATGACAAAATCTGTAATATCTCTAGAGTTTGCAACAATTCCACCTACAGACGGATCGTTATATAGATTTGTTAAAATAGTTTCTACCCATCTCCAAGCACCGTTTTTGGCTTTAACTCTATATGATTTTAAAAGTATTCGTTTAGTATCGGGTAATTTTAGAAAATCTTCTTTAACCATATTGAGATCTTCTGGATGTATCAAATTGAAAAAGTTATCTTCTGCCAGGGTTTCAGCCTTTATCCCTAAGATCATTTTAGAAGAAGGACTCACGTAGGAGTAATTCCCATTAAAATCTAAAATAGTTACAATTTCTGATGCTTCCTGAACTAAAGCTTTAAACCTTTGTTCACTTAAAATAAGTGCTCTTTCTGCTTTTAATTTCGCCGTAATATCTGTAGCTAAAGTTACACGTGCATCTATACCATCAAAATCTATAGGATTACTTTTTATTTCCAATTCTATAATTTCACCAGATTTTGAATAATGCCTAACATGTAACTTAAAAAATTCGTCGATACTATCTCTCAATATAGGCTCTATTTTCTCAGATTCACCATCTACCCAAAGATCCTTCACCGTCATAGAAAGAAATTCCTCATGGGTATAGCCATACAATAAAGTAGCCGCTTTGTTCACATTTAAAAATTGCAAACTCTTACGTTCTAAAACCCACATTGGTAGCGGACTAGATTCAAACAACGCTTTATATTTCTTTTCAGATTCTCCTAACTGTATATTTACAGCATTACGCTCTAGGCTATAGAAAATGCTTTTTGAGAGTTGGCGTGCACTTAATTCATCTTTCAACAAATAATCTGATATTCCTAAACTTAATGTTTTCACGCCAAATTCTTTATCAGAATAACCAGTTAAAACAATCACCGGGATCTTAGGCGCTAAACTAACTATAGCATTTACTAAATTTTCATTATTATCTGCATCTGGCAAGGAAAGGTCCATGAGCACCACATCATAATCATGCTTAGCAGTAAGAAATACTTTGGCCTCAGAAAACCTAGTAGCTCTAGTAAGTTGAATGTTTAAGTGCTCCTCATTCAAATAATCTTCTATAAGAATATAATCACCTAAGTGATCTTCAATTACAAGTATGTTAAGTCTTCTCGTTACCAAAATTAAAAGCTATTTACTGCTGGGAAGTTTAACCACAGAGATCCAAAAGTGTTCTATTGAAGAAATCACCTTTAGAAAGTCTTCCACTTCCACAGGCTTGGTAATATAACAGTTTACATGATTTTTATAAGATGATAATATATCTTCTGAAGAAGAAGAGGTACTTAACATGATAACTGGTAAATGCTTGAGCTGATCTTTAGATTTTATTTGCTCCAATACTTCGTGCCCATTTAACTTGGGAAGATTGATATCTAACAAAATGAGATCTGGGGTAAGAGCATTAGAATAACTTCCTTGTTTCTCTAAATATTGAAGCGCTTCCCATCCATCTTTAACCACATTAACCGAATTGGCAATTTTGCCCTCTGTTAAAGCTTCTGTAGTTAAAAGTATATCTCCTTCATTATCTTCAACCAATAAAATATTAATGGGGTTCATAAGGCTAAGGTTCGTTGGGGCTTGTAAATATACTAAAATTGTTTTTTGATTGTGAAATGAAATTCGCTTCCTATTCCTTCTTCAGATTCTAGCCAAATTTCTCCTCCGTGATTCTCGATAATCTTTTTACTAATAGCTAATCCAATTCCGGTACCGCTATAATTATCTTTAGCGTGTAGCCTTTGAAAGATAATAAAAATTTTGTCAAAAAATTGAGAATTTACACCGATTCCATTATCTAACACAACAAATTCCCATCGATCATCAAAATCTATTACTTTAACTTCAATTTTAGGGGTATTGTTTTCTTCTTGATATTTTAAAGCATTGCTTATTAAATTTGATAATACCCTTAGTAAGGGGGTTTTAGCTGCCTGGATTGTAGGTAATTCTGTATAACTAATTTCCGCATTCTTTTCAGATATGATATTCTGATGTATAAATTTAATTTCTTCTAACACCAAATTTAGATCTATACTTTCCATTTGATAATTCAACCTTCCTACTCTGGAGTACTCTAACAAATCTAAAATTATCTGTCTCATTCTTACAGCGCCATCTGTTGCAAAATAGATGTATTGCTGTGCTTTTTCATCTAATTGATCTTCATATTTCTTTTTTAATTGTCCTAAAAAGCTAGTTACCATTCTTAGTGGCTCTTGAAGATCATGTGAAGCTATATAAGCAAATTGCTCTAATTCTTGATTTGATATTTTAAGATCTTGCGCCCTCTTCAATAATTTTGAATTTAATTCTTCAAGTTCTCTTTCATTCTTTTTAATGATGGTTATATCTTGAAGAGATCCAATCATCCTGATGGCATTATTATTAGCATCTCTAATAATATAACCACGTTCTAAGACGTAGATAACCTCATTGTTAGATTTAATTAATCTATACTCTTGGAACCACTCTGCATCATTAGAATTTAAAGCATCATCTAAAGCATTAATTACTTCAGCTTTATCATCTTCATGTAAATGAGACTCCCAATCTAATAGCGTTTCAGGTACAGATTTTCTTTCATTTCCAAAAATTGAATAATAAGCTTCACTCCACTCTAAGACATTTTTTTGTATATCCCAATCATAAATAGCCTCTTGAGTAGCTCGAGATACCAAGTCATATCTCTCTTTAGCTATTCTAATCTCTTCATCTACTTTTCTCCTACTGGTGATATCTTTAAAATAGATGGATAGCCCTTCAGTACTTAGATAAATATTGACTTCAAACCACTGATCGGTACTATTTAAATACTCCTCATAAGATATTTTTTTGCTTTCTTTAAAAGCTTCTTCCATTTTAGAAAAAAGCAAAATACTATGATCAAGATCTTTATAATCTTTGATATTCCTATTTAATATAACGTGCTTAGGCATATTTAAAAGCCTTTCAGCTTCACTATTCCAATAAGTGATCTTCCAATCTCTGTCTATAGAGAAAAAACCATCTGTGATGCTTTCTAAAATATTATTGATCTGATTGTTGTATTTGCTAAGAGCAGCTTCATGAAGTTTACGATCGCTAATATCTGTGTGTAAAGCATAAAATGCAACTAATTCTAAATTCTCATTATAAACAGGACCTGCATTTAAATGAAAATCATGCATAGCTCCATTCCTACCTATTAATTTAATATCACCATCCCAATATTCTCCCGCATGAAGCTTTGTAAACACATCTTCCACCAACTTTGGATCTCCATACATAGCTTTTACGGCTTGCAAACTATTTATTTTAGACGCTTGCCTTCCCAACAGTTTCTTAAGTTCAGAATTTAAAAACACTTCTTGCGTTTGAATATCTATAAGTCCTACTCCATTCTTAGAGCTTTCTATAATATTCTTATACTTAAGCAACTCTAAATTGGCAGATTTAATTGGTGTAATATCAATTCCAAATAAATAAATTATTCCTCGCTCTTCTATGATATTAGAAGGTGTCCATGAGATCCATCTCCAAATACCATCTTTAGATAGACATCTATTCTGAAAAGATTCGGATAATCGTCCGTTTGCAACTTTCTCTAATCTCTTTATTGCTACTTCTATTTCATCTGGATGGAGGAAATTTTTAAAGGGAGTATTAAGCATTTCTTCTCTTTCATAACCAAAAACCTTTTTAAATGCTGGATTAACTTCTTTTAGAAATCCATCTGTTCCAATTATAGCAATTAAATTAGGAGAGTAATTAAACATGTTATTTAACTGTCCTTCTGCAGATTTGCGTTGAATAGATGAAGATATTTGATAAACTATTCTTGAAATTCTTATGGAAAGATCTTCATCCCAATTCTTATCTTTATTTGAAAAGAATGTAAAAACTGCTATAGTCTCATCTTCTACATTTACTGGAACCCCAATGGCCAACTTGTAATTGATACTATCTTCTGAAAACTCTCTAGAAATAAAATCTTTATAAACTTTTACATCTTGTTCTTTCCATGTAGCTCCAGGAAGGCCCTCTCCGTAATTATATTCTTTCTTTAAAGTACTATTTATAGTATCTGGCAGGTCTTGAACATTGCTAATTAGACGAATAGCTTTTTTAGAATAGCCAACTTCCCAAGCTTCTGAAGAGTGAAAATTAAAATACTCTTTTATTTTATTTATTGTAGTTAAAAGAGCCGCTTTGTAATTTTCAGCTTCATTGATAATCTCAATTAAGTGGTGGATCAGTTTTTGTTCTTGCTGTAAATTATAAGTCTCGGTGATGTTTCTTCCAATTCCAACCAGACCTATAATCTTATCTTGACTTTTAAAAGGAACCTTACTTAAAGATATCACTTCCATTTCACCATTATGGTCATGAATTTTATCTTCTCTGTTAATTACAGGAATACCAGATTCCATAACTTTCTGGTTATCCATCATGATTTCTTTACCCTCTTCAAGAGAAAAATAATCTATTGGCTGAAGATTTAGCGTTTCTTTCTCTGAGGTTTTACCTAAGTATTCTGAATAGAATTTTTTATTGGTAAGTATAGTTTCATGATTGCTATTAATTACAAAAATATAATCAGGAATATTATCTATTATCGCACGTAGCATGTTTCTATCTTCCACAATTTTCTGTTGAGCTAACTCAATTTGGGAAGCATCTTTAGCAACACAGTACATAATTTGTTCTAGATCATTCCACTTTACAGACCAAATTACCGGAACAATTCTTCCTTCTTTATGAACGTATCTATTAGAAAAATTAGTAACTATTAACCCATTCACACTATCTCTCCATGCGTGCTGCGTTTTTTGAATATCTTGAGGATATATTATTTTAGAAAAGTTTACGCCTGCTAACTCTTCAGGAGCATATCCCCAAATTTCTTTACTAGCTGCGCTTACTTCAATAAAATCTCCATACTTACTAATAGTACAAATAATATCTAGAGATTGATCTAGAATATTTTTATACTTATTCTCACTTTCTCTAACTTTTCTTTTATTCTCTTCAACAATCGTAATATCTCTAGCTATTCCAAAGACTCCTGTTATCTCGTTATTAGAAACTATGGGGAAATTTGTAATATTAATTTTCTTCTTGGTGCCTTTATAACTTATGAAATTAGCATCATAATTTTGAATTTCACCTTGAGCAGCCTTTTGAAAATGTTCCCACACTTTAGGTAAATCTTCATTTGGAATCATAGCCTCAAAATTATGATTCAATATTTCTTCTAAATTTCCTTCACTAAGCTCAAGTCCGCTATTATTTATACTTATAAATTTGCCTTCAAGATCAAAAGAGTAAACAGCATCTGGATGTCTGTTGAACAAAGATTCTAAAACATGAGTAGTTTTAATTAAGTCAATTTCACTTTCCTTTTTATCAGAAATATCAATTATAATAGTACTTGTTAATAGCTCTTTCTCTTCATTCTCATAAATAGTAGAATAGATCTGTACAGGAAGTTCGCTTCCATCTTTCTTTAAAGCAATAAATTCTCCACTAGCATGACCTTGCGCTGTTCTGTTTTCAAAAAAACGATCTAATTCCGGATTTTTACTGTCAAATAAATCTTCTCTAGTTAAATTTTTAATTTCTGCAGCTGTATAACCAAGCATTTCATTAGCCGCTTTATTTGAATCTAAAATTCTCGCCAAAGGCTTGGTAAGCAAAATGCCTATAGAAGCATTTTCAAGTATCTCTCGTAGCTTATTTTCAACCTTTTGATTTCTATCTAATAGAGAGTTGGAAAGTAAAATATCAACGTTTTCAATAGCTCCAATTTTGTTATATACTGCACTAATTCGAAAATTTAAGTGTGGATTTCCTTGAGTATTAAGTAAACTATAATAAGTAATTTTTCCGGCGAGCGCCTTCATGAATTTTGAAACAAATAGCTTTAAATCTTCGGTTGGAATAAGATTAAAAATGCTATTGGAAGACTCAAGATTAAAGTCTGAATACTCTTTTAAAAACGTTGTTGCTTTAGTACTTGAGGAAATAATAACTCCCTCATAATTAACCCTAATTATTGCCTTACCCTCCTCATGATTGCCTAAATACTTCTTCTGAATAGACTTTATAATTTCATTTCTAACTTGAAGGTCTTTATGATCTATTGACATAGTATCCAGGCTTTGGGGTGGAAAAATTACATTTTAAGTTACTAAAAAAGAATTAAAGCTTAGAAGATGCTTTTTGAAACCTGAATACCAGCTCCAAAATTAGGAGCTGCCTTGGAGTTAAAATCTGTACCAACCATAATATTAACATCTACCACATTCTGCCATACTTTTAAACCTAAATATGTAGATAAGATGGTATTATCAAGCGTACTATCGCCCTTTGCACCATAATTTAATCTGTAGCTTGATAGTAACTTATAGGGTAATTTTTCGAAAGCTATTCCAGAGATTCCAAAATGATGAACTAAAACAGTATTATTTATAATTCTAAATCTATCTGAATCTAACGTGATAAAGGGTACTCCTAAAACTCTGTGTTCATAGGTCCACCCAGACTGGTATAAATTATTATTAAAGTAATTATCTCTACCATCTGTTGTTGGACTATTCTTACTCTGATTTTTAGTATAATATAATTCATACATAAATGAATCTATCCAATTGCCTTTATCTTGATCTTCTATAAAAATTCCATATCGCCCATCCGGAGTATTTGCCAAAACACGACCAGAACCATCGTCAAAAAGATGATTATATAGCAGCTGAACATTATAATGTGAAACAATAGTATTTAAATAAATCTCATAGCTCCCCATTTGATTACCTAAAGCATTAATTTCTTCACCCTCAACATTATCATTCCCTTCCTGCCCTAAGAAGACATCTGTGTAAGCCTTGAAATCACTTGGCAAATCTCCGTATATAGGAGAAGTACCAGCCCATTCTACAAAATGTTGTAGACCTATCTTTAATTGAAATTTCTCAAACTTGTCAAATACTAAGTGAAAACTTTTATGATGTATCCTTGTGTCTTTTACATAACGATCTTCATCATCAGTAATAAATTCCTCTATGGATGCATCAAAACCAACACCTGCGGACTTCAATAAGTAAATTGTTCTATTGGTTTTTAGACTAACTCCCAAAAGAGGTCTTGAATTTAGTGACCATAATATATTTTCATTAGTGGCGCTTAATCCATCATATAATTCGGTGCGCTGTTTTCTACCAACATAAGCATCTAACCAGCTATTTTCTAATTTTAAATAGGATTCATCAAATTGAATTTTGTCCGAGTATCCATCATAATAAAGGAGTCCCACGCCTGCAACAAGTTTTGCTTTTTCTGAGAGATTATAAGTCGCAGATCCGTTAATTAAAGTTGAAATATTAGTAGTTTCATCTATTCTACCTCTTTTATTACTATGAAACCAAAATGGCAATTCGTCTGATGAGCTAACTAATCCGGTAGCCGTTGCTGAACCTGACAGCTCTATATTTTGGGCATTTAAAGAAGATAATGATAATATGATAAACAGTAAGGGTAGTCTTAATTTCATTTAATAAAATTAAATTATGAAGCAAAGTCTAGTTTTAGACATATATGAGTTAAAAATATGTAATTTTATCTTATAAAATATATTTGATGCTTTCCATTTTTAAGAAAAAAGATTTTTTAATTGACCATTTTGGTGAAATTATAGATATACACAATCATATTTTACCAGGTATAGATGATGGTGCCTCTAATGTTGATGAATCCATTTTATTACTTAAAAAATTTAAAGATTTGGGTGTAACTAATTTTATTGCAACTCCACATGTAATGAATGATTATTATCCCAACACACCTGAGACTATCGGTAATGCCTTAAATCTTTTAAAAGAGCAAATTGGTAAAGATCCTTCTATTAAAGAAATTATAATTAATGCGGCCGCAGAATATATGATGGATCATACCTTTTTAGAAATAGTAAATGATCAACAATTATTAGCACTTAAAGGGAAATATGTATTAGTTGAAATGTCTTATTTTCAAGCGCCCATAAATTTAAATGAGATTCTTTTTCAACTACAAACAAAGGGGTACAAACCAGTATTAGCACATCCAGAAAGATATGCATATTATCATGCATCCGACCTTAGAAAATATGAAGATCTAAAAAACAGAGGTTGTTTATTTCAGCTCAATACGCTATCATTAACTCCTCACTATGGAAAGAACATGCAGAAAACAGCCATAAAATTATTAGAGGCTGGAATGTATAATTTTATAGGTAGCGATACGCATAGACTTCAGCATTTAGAAAAAATAGAGAACATTAAATTGAATAAAAAAACCCTTGAAACGGTCAAGGGTTTAATAATATCTACAAAAGAAACGTTTTAAATTACGCTTTCTTAGATCCTTTTTTAAAGACTTTTTTCCACCTAGATTCTTCATCTGCTCCATAACCATAGCCATAGCCGTAAGAATAACCGTATTTGGCGCCATACGAAAACTTAGAATAATCAACGTCATTTAAAACAATTGCAAGACCTTTTAACTTCCCTTGTTGTTTAAGATCCTTAGGGAAATCTAATAATTTCTTTTCTGTATAACCGGCACGCGTAACATAGATTGTTGTATCTGCCAATGGGCTTATTAAAAGCGTATCTGTTACAATCATTGTTGGAGCCGTATCCACAATTACAAAATCATAGACTTGACTTAAATATCCAAGAAGATTTTTCATCCTATCGCTCATGAATAATTCTGCTGGGTTAGGAGGAATAGAACCAGATAATATTAAATCTACTTTTATATCCTGATCTAAAGAAGGGTTAACTATTTCTTCAGATTTTATATCATAATCATAAAGATAATCCGATAGCCCTTTAGAATCCATTGGCAAGTCGATATACCTGTGAAGTTTTGGGTTTCTAATATCTGCTCCAATAATAATTACCTTTTTCTTAGTACTTGCTAAAGTCCTCGCCAAATTATAAGAAATAAAAGTTTTACCCTCTCCTTTAATGGTGGAGGTTACATATATAATCTCACCTCTATTATCATTTTTAGCCTTTAATAAATAAGCTAGGTTCGTTCTTAAAATTCTAAAAGATTCTGCAAGTGGAGATCTATCATTTAGCTGTATTATTTCATTTTTAGATTCTGTTACTTTTGGAACTTCTCCTAAAAATGGTATATTCTTAGTTAGAGTTTCTAAATCACCTTTATGGTGAACTTTAGTATCTAACATAAAAGTAATAAAGAGTAATATTAATGGCAATATTAATCCAATAGCGAAACCTCCTACCAAGATTAACCATGGTTTAGGATCTACCGGAGATGGATATGTATACGCTGGATCAATAACTTTAGCTACTGGAGAAGTAACAGCAAACGCAATTGCTGACTCTTCTCTTCTTTGCAACAAAAATAAGTAGAGCTGTTCTTTAATTTGTTGCTGCCTTTCAATACCACGCATTCCCTTTTCCATTCCAGGAAATGAGCTAAATTTATTTTGAGCAACGGCATCTTTTTGATTCAAACCCTTCAACTTTAGATTTAGGGTATTTATCGCATTTTTAATTTCTTTTTTAAGATTATCTTTTAAAACATCTAACTGATCACTTAATGCCTCTACTACAGGATTTTGAGGAGTTGATGTTCGCAAAAGCGCATTTCTCTCTAAAACTAAAGAGTTATAGGAAGAAATAACATTTGACATACCTCCTTCTGAAATGCCTAAATTAGTTGGAAGTAATTTATATTGATCTTCTTTAATAATTAATTCTTCAACAGCTCGGATTATCATTTTTTGAGTCTCTAATTCAAAAATTTGTGTTTCGGCCTCTTTAGATTTAGAAATAAATTGTTCTGCACCACTAGTCACATCCATAAAGCTATTTTCCCTCTTAAAATCGGCTATCCCCCCTTCTACTGAATCCAATTCAGATGTAATTAATTCTAGTCGATTTTGTATAAATTGAGTTGTGCTTAAAGCTACCTGACTTTTATCAGCAACACCATCAATATTGAATTGATACATTAGATTATTCAAAAAATCTTCAGATCTTCTGTTTTCTTCTTGTGTTAAAGATAATAGCAGAATTTCATCTGCTTTACCCTTAGGACCAATCTCCAATTTTTGGATATATTCAGTAGTAACATCTTCTAAAGGTCTAAGATATATCTTAAAAGTTTTATCAATAAGCAATTCCTTTGTCAATAATTTAGGATTGCGGATTATTTTGAAACTTAGGCCTTCCATATCAACTACTTGGTCAAAAGTATAAATATCTTTAGACCCATTAGAATCGTTTATTAATAGGTATTGATCTTCTGCTTCAGAGGTAATCGTCAAAGATAAACTTGAATTATTTACTATAGAATCCGAAGTTATAAATTTAATAAGGATGGGGCTATCATTATATGCTTCTGTAGTAATAACATTACCTTCTATAAAATAAGAAACATTTTGATTTAGCTCACTTATTACTTTTTTTACAAGTCTTTTAGATTTTAAGGTTACTATTTGATTATCTAAACTATTATCTTCTAATGATAATATTGAACCTCCACCAGATGGAAGTGCTCCAGCAATATTTTTACTATCACTATCATTCAGAATCATCATGGATGCTTCCGTTCTATATTCCGGAATGGTATACCTATTATATAAATAAGCAATACTACCGCCTAATAGGAACCCAAATAACAACCATTTCCAAAATGCCAAATATTTAAATATTTCGGCTTTAAAGTCAAAGTTTGATTCTTTTTCTTCTGTAAAATCTTTTAACTCTTCCATTTTCTTTTATCTGGTAATTAATACGATAACTCCAAATATCGTAGTGGCTAAAGAAATTAAACCTGTATATGATGTAATAAAACCAGCAGATTTCACTTTTCTATAAGTTGGTTCTACATAAACAATATCATTTTGTTTTAGATAAAAAAATGGATTTTTAAATACATCTGCATTTGTCAAATCTACTCTTCCTATAGATCTAACACCATCAACTTCTCTAATAATAAGAATATTATTTCTTTTTCCATCATAAGAAACACCACCAACATTCGCTATTAATTCAGGAACACTCATTCTTTCATTTTCTACATCAACTACTGTTTCCGATCCAGCTTCACCCAAAACAACCACCCTAAAATTTAATAATCGTACAGCAACTACAGCATCGGTAACGTAACGATGTATTTTTTCGGTCAGTATAGATTCTAACTCACTTCTACTTTTCCCAGCTACCTCAACCTTTCCCAAAACCGGAAATTGAATATTACCTTCTACATCTACTAAATAGCCCATTAAAGATGGACTTTGGTTACTACCTCCAGAAGACTCACCACCCGTTTGCATTTGAAATGGCTTTGCAACCTCTTCATTCAAAGAAGTTACTTTTATATGGATAAGATCATTTACCTCAAAAACAGGTTCAAATTCCATAGCAGTTTTCATATTTTCAAGCTTTTCTGATTCTTGAAAGTATAGAATTTCCTTTTTTGTAGAACAACTAGTAATAGCAACTATAAAAAATAGAAGTAAGAATTTATATCTCATAAAATGTTGATTAAAGTGGCAAATATAATAGGTTAAAATTTAATATGGTTATCAATTCACCTTCTGAGTGGGATCTATTTTGATTCTATCTAAGCTCTGATAAGAAGAGTTTTTACTTATAAATTCTGGAATTAGCTCTTTTAGCTTAGCTACAACTTTATCGTTTTTTAAATTATTAGCAGATTTGATGATCTTATTGACTTTTTCGTTTATAAATTCATAATCCTGAACTTTATCCACCCCAATCATGATCTTTTTATGATGTGTTGGAAGTGTTTTGCATTCATCATTCAATAATTCTTCATAAAGTTTCTCTCCTGGTCGTAATCCTGTAATCTTAATTTTGATATGCTTATTTGGAGTATAACCAGCCAATTTTATCATTCTAATAGCAAGATCCATAATCTTTACAGGCTCACCCATATCAAAAACAAAGATTTCACCACCTTTACCCATAGTTCCAGCTTCCAAAACTAATTGACAAGCTTCTGGAATGGTCATAAAGTATCTGATAATATCTGGATGTGTAATAGTTATAGGTCCCCCTTTTTCAATTTGCTTTTTAAACAAAGGAACTACAGAGCCGTTAGAACCCAAAACATTTCCAAATCTAGTTGTAATAAATTTTGTGGTATTCGGGTCTAAACTATTCTGACTATGAAATAACGATTGAACGTACATTTCTGCAGCTCTTTTAGAGGCCCCCATCACATTGCTTGGATTCACCGCTTTATCTGTAGATACCATTACAAAATGCCCAACTTTGTATTTAACAGATAGATCTGCTAAATTCTTTGTGCCACTAATATTTACGAAAATCGCCTCATGAGGATTCCCCTCCATAAGCGGCACATGCTTGTAAGCTGCTGCATGATAGACCACATCTATATCATTATTTTGGAACATCAATTCTAAACGCTTTTGATTTCCAACATCGCAAATAATACATTTATAATCTAAACCTGGAAACTTAGCCTCTACCTCCAATTGAACATTATGTAAAGGAGTTTCTGCTTGATCTAAAATCAATAATCTTTTAGGATTATATTGAGCAACCTGTCTAACTATCTCACTTCCAATTGAACCAGCCCCACCTGTAACAAGAATAGTTTTTCCCGTTAGTTGTGCTTGTTTATTCTCCTTATCTAAAGTTATTGGTTCTCTATCTAATAAGTCTTCAATTTGTAAAGTTTTTACCGTTTGAGCTATTGGCTTATCTTGATCTTCCCAAGATGAAACTAAAGGAGCATTGTAAACTTTAATATCATGCTCTAAACAATCTTCTATAATTGCGAATTTCTCTTCTGATGTAAATTTATTTTCAGACATTATTACAGCTGAAGCACCTAACTTAGAAATTTGAGCATGAACGGTATCATGATATTTAACAACTGGTTTATCCAGAATACGAATACTTTTATTATGCTTTTCCTTGGTTAAAAATCCGGTAATTTTAAATCTGCGTGGATGCTCAATATCTAATGCTCCAGCTATGGAAATAGCATTTTCATCCACACCAAGAATTACAGCATCAATTAATTCTGCACTTTTTTGAGCGATCTTAAAATATTCATAAACCTGTTTCACTGTTAATCTGAACAGGAATAAAAGAGAAAAAGAAATCCATAAATTGATAAGTAAACCACCAATCAAAAATATTTTTGCTCCTATAACAAAGAATGTTACATAGTTAATAAAAACTAGTGTCAAAAATGAAGAGGAGGTAGCTAATAATAATTTTATAGCATCAATATTAGAAGAATATCTAATAATCCCCGCATACGTCTTAAATACAAAAAAGAAAAAGACATTAATTATTACGGTTATTAGCGCTTTCAAAGGAAAGTCTAAAATGGTATAATAATTAGGTGTGAGATCAATAATTATTAGGATGGTTAATAATGTTGAAACCGAAACTAAAAAAATATCAATAAGAAACACAACCCACCTTGGTAGATATTTAATATTTCGAATATCAAGAGATGTATCATCTTCTGATAAACTAAATTTAAGTGCCTTCATTAATTTATTACTCATATTTGCTATCTATCTATTAAAACACATATCAATAGTGTTCTTAATTCGATTTCTATCTTCATCTGTTAAATTAGATCCAGATGGTAAACATAAACCAATTTCAAAAAGCCTTTCAGAAACTCCGCTCCCATAAAAAGGTGCATCAGCAAAAACAGGCTGCATGTGCATTGGTTTCCATAATGGTCTACTTTCTATATTCTCCTTTTCCAAACATAATCTTAGATCTTCTCTACTAATTCCTCCTGTTAACTTCTCATCTACTTGAATAACAGAAAGCCAATGGTTTGAAAATACATCTTCATTGTTTTCTTTAAAAACAGTCACACCATCAATATTTGCAAAGATATTTTGATAAAACTGATTCATTTTTCTACGCAATGCAACATGTTCATCTAAAATTTGCATTTGCCCTCTTCCTATTCCTGCAGAAATATTGCTCAATCTATAATTGTAGCCAATTTCGCTATGTTGATAATGTGGCGCATCATCTCTTGCTTGCGTAGCTAAAAATACTGCTTTTTTCTTAAACTCCTCATTACGAGTAACTAATGCTCCGCCTCCAGAGGTAGTGATTATTTTATTACCATTAAAGGATAAGACTCCAAGATCACCAAAAGTTCCACACTTTTGACCATCATAGGTACTTCCTAATGCTTCTGCGCTATCTTCAATAACAGGTATATTGTATTTCTTCGAGATGGCTTGTATTTCTTTAACCTTGTAAGGCATCCCATATAGATGTACCGCAATAATTGCTTTGGGTGTATTTCCTTTTTCAATTCTATCTAAAATGGCATTCTCTAAATGCACAGGGCAAATATTATAGGTATCCATTTCACTATCCACAAAAATAGGCTTCGCTCCTAAATAAGCTATAGGATTGGCAGAAGCGGCGAAGGTCATACTCTGACAAATAACTTCATCTCCAGGTTTTACACCTACCAAAATTAAAGCAAGATGAAGTGCAGCCGTTCCAGAACTTAAAGCAGCTACTCCACCGGTTTTAGTAGCTCCAAAGTTAGATTCTTCAACAGTAGTAAATAAATAGTCATTAAGATCCTGCTCAAATCCATTCACATTTGGTCCTAATGGAGCAATCCAATTATTTTCAAAAGCATCATTAATGAAATTCTGCTCGTTTCCACCCATGTGTGGAGATGATAACCAAATCTTATTATTTTCCATAAACTTATTTCGTATACTTTATAATTTTACCAGGATTACCTACTACTACTGCAAAATCTGGTATGTCGTTAATAATAACTGCTCCAGCACCAATCTTTACCCAAGAACCAATCTTAACCCCAGGTATCACAACGGCTCCAATTCCAACATGAGTTCCTTCGCCAATCTCTACATTACCAGCTAACGCTGAATTTGGTGATATATGCACATAATCTGATAGAATGCAATCATGCTCTACCACTGCTCCTGTATTAATAATACAATGAGAACCTAATTTAACATCGGCATTAATACTAGAATTTGCCATTACAACAGTACCATTACCAATCTCTACCGATCTTGATACTTCCGAAGAAGCATGTAAAAGTGCCTCACTGAATTTACCTTTAAAATTAGTAGCTACTCTTTTTCGAACTGAGTTATCGCCTATTGCCAAAACTGTTCCACAATTCAATATTTCTTGAGTTAGCTCATGAGAAACATCAAATCCATAAACTTTATTTACAGCTTTATTATCATCATAAACAGAAGTGATCTTTCCATTTATAGACCTTATAATATCTATAATTACTTTTCCGTGACCACTTGCTCCGTAAATATTCATAATTTAATTTGAGCCATTAAAAGGTTCTGTAGTGGCCATATTCTCAGCATTAATACCTTCAGAAACCACTACTTTCTGGATGGTCTTGAAAATAATCTTTACATCTAACGCAAAAGATAAATTTTCAACATACCAATAATCATATTCAAATTTCTGATTCCAACTAATAGCGTTTCTACCGTTTACTTGAGCCCATCCCGTAATTCCAGGTTTAACTAAATGTCTTTTATTTTGCCTTTCACTATATATTGGTAAATATTGTGGTAATAATGGACGTGGTCCTATTAAGCTCATATCTCCCTTAATAACATTTAATAATTGAGGTATTTCATCAATAGAAGTTTTACGAACAAATTTTCCTATTCCCGTCAAACGATCGGCATCAGGAAGAAGATTCCCCTGATCATCCTTGGCATCAGACATGGTTTTAAACTTAATGATCTTGAAGATATTTTTATTTTTGCCCGGTCTTAATTGAAAAAAAAATGGGCTTCCACCATTTGCCAAAGCTAAGGCTATAGCAACAAAGATTAATAACGGACTTAAAACTAATAATGCCGCAAAAGCTAACACAAAATCTATTAAAGGCTTAAAAATCTTTTGATACATATTACAATTTAGTACATTTTTCTATCTATACGTAGAATAAAATGCAATGGTTTAACCGATTTTGTCGAGTTTTAAATATTTGCAAAAGTATGAAACCTTATCTTAATAAAAACTTAATCTAGTGTATTACCTAATGTAAACGTTTTCCAAACTTTTGTACTCCTTCAAAAGCAGTTTCCAAAAAACCTTTCTTTCATATTTCGACGTTATTTCGCTCCTAGATAATTTGCTTAAATTTACAGAAAGAGCATTATCGTCAATAAATCTTTTCATTGATTCTTTAAGGGCTGCTTTATTTTTAGCTGGTATAATTAATCCATTTATTCCTTCTTTTATAATTTCATTACATCCATTGATATCAGATACAATGGAAGGAATTCCCATTGCTCCTGCTTGCATCACGACATTTGGAAAACCTTCTCTGTAACTTGGAAACGTAAGAATATCGGATACAGAAAAATAAGGGCGCACATCTTGTTGATAGCCAACAGAAACAATACCTGGATGTGTTTTTATATGTTCTAAGGTTTGCACAGATAATGGATCTAAATCCTGCTCAAATGGGCCAACAAGCAGTAAACTAATAGCAGAATTATTTAAATATAATTCTGTAAATGCTTCTACCAGTTCATTGATTCCTTTCTCTGAAACCAATCTCCCTATAAAGATAAATACTAAATTATTTTCAGAAATTTGAAGTTCTTTCTTTAGCTTATTTTGAAATTCTTCGGAATAATTTTCGGGATTAAAATATTGTGTATCTATACCGTTAGAACTGCCTTCTCCCAATACTTTCAACTTGTCTTCCTTTGCAAAATTAGCCTCTAAAATAATTTTCTTTAAACCATACGAATTGGGAAAAACCTTGGTAGCTAAGCTATAGGTGAAAGTTTCTACAGCATTCAGAATCTTTCTTTTAATACCAGTAGTTTCCATTAACGGTAAACCAGCCACGGTATGCAATCTTATAGGAACTCCTGCCAATTTAGCCGCCAATATCCCTACAATTCCTGCCTTTGGGGTGTGAGTATGAACAATTTCCGGTTTTTCTTTCTGAAAATACTTATATAATTTATATACTGCCTTTAAATCTTGAACTGGAGTAATAGCTCTTGTCATTTCTACCCAGTGAGTATTCACATGATTATCTACACCATATTTATCAAGTCTTGGCTTCTCCGCAGAAATAGCCGTAACTTCATAATGATCATTCATAAATGTTAACTGTCCTTCTAAAAGCTTTTCAAGAGAAAGTGGTATAGTGGTAATTCGAACTAATTTGTGCAAAGTGTAAATTTTATAAAATTGATTAGTTAAAAAAGATTAAATCTTGTCTTTTATCTTAGCTATTATTCTTTCTGTGTATTTTTTCCACGTATAATTGCCTTCTATTTCATGAATTAAATGCTGATTGTTACTCAATTTCTCTCTTAGATTTTGATTAGTTATAACTTCATTAATAGCATTTCTTACTTCCTCATAAGAGGAACCGGTAATTAGCAAATCTTCTCTATCGTGAAATACAGATCTCACTGAAGGAATATCTGGAGCTATTACTGGCAATCCAGCAGATAAATATTCAAAAATCTTAAGAGGATTCATGTACGTGTTTGCATAATGATGGATAGCTAAATCAAAACAATTTAAATTTTCATTAATCTGATCATGTTGAATCCAACCTCGTAATTCTACTTTAGTTGTTAAGCCTAGGTCTTTAACCTTATCGGTTAACTTAGCTAAAGCAGGACCATCTCCAATAATAACTAAATAGAGATTAGATTGTTGTTGAATCAATTCGTTAAAAGCATCAATCAAGACCCCTAATTGTTTATGAAAATCTAAAGTTCCTATATAACCAATTATAAATTTATCTAATGGATAGTTCCATTTTATCTTTAATTCCGCTGTTCCTTCTATTGGGAAAAATTTATTTGGATCTGTGCCATTATGAATTACAACATCTCGATCCAAATTAATATGCTTGCCCATGATTCGTTTTCGAGAAAAATCAGAGATAAATATATTAAGATCAGAATGCAAATATGCCTCCAACTGTAAATCTAAAAATTTATGTTTAAAAGCAATATTTTTGAACGGTTCATCAAAAGGTGACCCATTAATTTGATTACAAATAACCAATTTTGGAAATCTCTTTTTTAATCTTTTAATTTGTAGAAAATTTGAATCTATTTGAATAAAGATCACGTCCGGATCAAATTCTTTAATTTTTATAACGAGTTTATTGAAGTAAAATGAATTTCTTCTATAAAAAAAGAGAACTTGAAGAAGTGGTATTTTACGAAGAAAAGTTCTTATTGAAAACTTAGAATTAGTCTTACTATTTCCTTTTAGTGCAACTACAGGAAAAATAGCTTTTTCTGAAACATCTTTTTGATTATCTAATTGCTTGTAAAATTCTATTGATTGAATACTACCTCCATGATTGGCATAATAAGAAGTGGAATAATACAAGAATCTCATAAGGTATAACTTGAACGTATGATGTTATTCAATTCGGCATCAAAGATAATCTTTTTTGGTTTGGAATGATGAAGCGCTTTTTTAAAAAGCACTAACTCTAATTGAGGATTATGTATGCCTTGCTTATTAATATGGTGTTGATTGATATCAATGTCTCTTAATTCATCTCTATACCCTTTATAATAAGGGGAACTAAAAAATGTAAATCCTGTAATGTATAATTCTTCACTTTCTGAATTTAATAATAATAGTAGGCTTGAAAAGCCAACGGTAGGAATGTTACCTGCCAAACCACTTACAATAGTTTTATAATCCTTTTTAGAAATAATATAGGTTTTTCTTTTCTCCCTATGCCTTTTGTAAAAATTTAAATGTGTTAGTAAACCTTTAGATGTCATATTTGGGTTCACAACTTTTTCTATTCCCAACTTTTTATATAATTTCCAATCTATAGGCCCGCCTCCACTGTATTCATTCTCATAAAAACTATGAAATAAAATTGTTGTCTTAGATCCTAAAAAAGGAATATTTTCAGCATTTAAATTATGCGGTGCTTTATTTACTCTAACCACAATGTCAAAATCATCAATATAACTCCCATTTTTCTCAGAAAAAGCAGAATTCGCAGCACCTATTACAGCTATTCTCTTATTCTTAAAAGTTTCCTCTGCCTTAAAAATTTTTAAGGAGCTCATCATATAATAAATACCGGCTAAAGTTTTAAGAATACTCATCAAAGCTCTTTATATAATACCCATCTAACGCCATAAGATCTGTATTGTTATATCCAAAAAAATCTAAGTTATTAATATTTGCTGCTTGGAAATCGTTAATAGAATCTCCTATTAAACAAATATTTTCTTTTGAATAATTATAAGTGGATAGCAATTTTTCAACCAATTCATTTTTAGGAGTAGGAGAACCTTGAATTGTTTCAAACAATGATTGAATATTTAATTTTGAGCATAAATACCTCAATTCTTCCTCATCTGATCCAGATACGATATGCATTTTAATATGAGAATTCGTTTTAATAAAATTGAGAACTTCAAGATTTAATAATTGTTCGTCCAAAAGTAATTCTCTCATAATAGATGAAAATTGATTTGCCAATAATGCCTCTACCTTTTCTGTTTCAAATTCATTTCTTATATGATTAAAAAAATATTTGAATTTCACATATCTGGAAAGCCCTCCATTTTCATTATGGTAGGCTATTAATTTATCAATATCCTCTTGAGGATAGGAAGATAGCACTACTCTAAAACCCTTTTCTCTTATGGGCATTGAATTGAGAATTACCCCGTCAAAATCCCAAAATATGGCTTCTCTATTTTTTAAGTTTTTCATAAACAGCCTCTGAAATCAAAAAATCTTCTTCATAATCTATATCCAAGGATGAGATTTTAGTACATTCTAAAAAATAAGGTCGATCACCTAATCTATCTGCCCTTTCATAACAGTTTTTATCAGCCATAAACACGGCATTATTAATAGAAAATATTTCATCAAGATCTTGTGTTCTAGGCCACCTTACCTTTGTTTTATTATTTATGATTTTGGTAGATTGCATATCTAATAAAAATTCTTTAATGATAGCTCCAGACACTAAAGAATCAAATCCTAATTGCTTTTGATTAAGATATACCTTTATAGCTTTTTCATAATCTTCTGTAGTAAATAATGGATTTGTTGCATGCGTCCATAAGATATCATCGCAGGAACTTAACTTTCCCGCATACAAAATAAGATCTTCAAGTTTTGTGGATGATAGTCCCAGAGCTTCCGGTCGGTGATCTATAATTAAATTCTGTATTTTAGTTTTATATGTTTCTGCTATTTCTAAGCACTTCAAATCGTTACTTGACACTATAATTTCATCAACACCAGTTAAGGATTCTAATTGATTCAGTTTTAACTCTAATATTCCATTCTGGAAATTTGCAAATGGTCTAGTGTTCTTATTTTTAATGCGTTCGCTTCCACTTCGTACCGGTAAAAATAAAGTTATAGACATATTACAGTAATTGATATATTGACTTAGAACTTACTTGATATAACGTTTGTGTAATAGAATAGAGATTCATAGCTCTACGAGCTACATTATTAAATATAAGTTGATTTTCTTCAAACAGCTCCAATTCTTCTTTTTGAATATTTTCTGAATATCCATCGTATCCTGTAAGATATATTGTATTTACCTTTAAATCAAATGCAATTTGAAATGCCAACGAGGTTGCAGATTCTTTTAATTCACTTTCAAAATCGATAACACTCATTACTTCCGTTTTTTCCTTTAGCTCTTTAGGGACAAAACTTTCAACCGAACTACTTTTAGGAGGAATAATAAATGTTTTATTTGAAAAGTCCATATTCTTAATCATATCCTCTAAACGATACCCTTCATTTCCTGTTAAACAATGAAATTGCTTATTGGAAATATTTGAAAAAACAGGAACGTTCTTAGAGCTTACGAATATAATGGCAATTTCAGGATTCGCCTTTAAAAATTCGAGATGTGCCTTGGCACTTTGAAGCGTAGATTTACCGCCTCCTACAATTAAAACTGACTTATAGCTTTGTTTAGGTTTAAATACATTCCTACTATTCTGATATTCTTGAATATAAGGCGTATTTGAGATATCTTGATTAATTAAAAGATTAAGAGAAGAATATCTTTTTTTAATTTTGCTCATTACCGCATCCTGGGGCATAGAAAAAGTTCCAGAGATCATGTATGGCAAATTTGTTCCCCACTTATAATGCTCTTTTAATTTTAAAAATAGATTGGTTAAGTTGAAAAGCGAATCGAAATTTACAGGTAAATTTCTTTGTTTATTTAAGAGCGTAAGAATTAATTCTGTTTTTAAATTTCCTGCTCCTCTTCCCATGCCCAATACGGTACTATCTACTATTTGGGCTCCCATTTTGATTGCTGTAAGACTATTTATAAGCGCTAATTCTAAATTATCGTGACCATGAAACCCAATCGGAATGTTGATATACTTTGATATTTTTGAAAATATCTTTTCAAGATCTTCCGGAAATAAGCCACCATAACTATCAACAATATATAAATAATCTGCCACTTCATTTATACCTAAAAGCTCTTCAGAATAAAGAGAATATTCCTCCCATTTAGACGCATACATTAAATTGAAACCTATACTAAATCCATGTTTCTTAATTTCTCTAGATAACACTAAAGCCCTAGATAAATTTTTAGGATCTACCGCTATTCTTATTAGATCAATAATTCCTTCACAAGGTTTTAAAAGCAAATCTAAATCTTCAACCTCAACTTCTTTCTCATTTAAAATAACCGCTAATTTCTTATCACATTTTTCCTTACAATTCTGCAAGATAAATTGTGGGAGGTAAAAATAGGCACCTTCATAGGAGTCTTTTTCTTTAGAACGGTATCCAATTTCAACATAGTCTACAGGAAGTTGATTGATTTCCTTAAAATAATTATTCACCAACGTTTCATCAAAATCCCAATGAGTATAATAGCCACCATCTCTTAATGTACAATCTAATATTTCCAACTTCGAAGCGTTTTCTTTATGCATGTAATATTATTTAGAAAATAATCTAATTTGAATATCATCGTTTAATTCACCATAGCTATTTTTAAAAAAATCGCGTAGTGCCATCTTTTGAATGAGAAGCATTTTCATTCCATAGTCCATTCCAAATCTAAACCCATATAACATTTTAGCCAAAGATTTAAGTAAGAGAATTGCTAACGGAATATATAAATGATGAGTATAAAATATTTTTAAAAGATTTCTGGTGCTATAATATTCCCTAATAAGCAATTTGTCTTCTCCTAAATTAGAATGTTTCCATTGATATTTTTGACTTCTATTCGAATTTTCTCGTATTTGAAACCATTTGGCAGCATCTATCATTAATTTGAATCCTTTATTTTTTGCTTTTAAGCAAAAATCAAATTCTTCAAATCCGAAAAACAATTTTTCCTCCGGCACTATCCCTGCCTTAATTACTTCAGAATTAACAATCATGCTATGTCCGCCTGGTATAGAATCTACTTCTAAGTACTTATTCAATTTGAGTTCAGGAGTTGATAAAGATCGTATTCTACCGGTAATAGAATTAAATTCACCTCCTTTCTCTCCAATTATACCTAACTTAATCTTACTCTGAAGCAAGGTTTCAACTCCAATAAAAAGATCTGCAAAAACATTTTTGTCTCGAGGTGGATTATCATCATCGCCCCAATAAATCCACTCATATCCTAATTGAGTTAATTCTTTAAGCGCATAGCAAGCTGCACCTGCAGGACCACTATTATATCCCATTTGATGATAAACAACATCTTGAAATTCATTTTTTAAGAATACATCTTTTGTAGCACTTGATGTACTGTTATCTACTACCAATATGAGCTCTGGAGGAAAGATTTGAGACTTTAATTTCTTTATAGTCTCTACTATAATCTTCGGACGTTCATATGTCATTACAAAGGCCGCAAATTTGTAATTCTCCATGATATTAAAACTTGATCCTTAAATTTAAATATCTAAAGGCAAACTGTACGAATTTAGATTTCAATCTTTGGATATTTGTGTAAAAATGCACTCTAACATTTTTAAAAAAGATACCATCACCAGAATTATCTTCGTAATAATAAGTTGTCTTTTTACCTCCTGTTAAAAAATAAAATCCAAATTTTAGAGTATCAATTTTAGATTTAGCCATTAATTCTGAACTTAATAAATCTCGAATCTCTAAACGATCTTTAGGAACATAGGCAACATTTGCATAGTAATAGAGTCCTTTTCCTAGCAAAATAACTGGTTTCCCCAAATAATTAGCTTCTAATCCAGTGGTAGATCCAAAACTAATTACTTTTTCTGCTACTCCTATTAATTCATAGCTATCTGTAGGACTTTCTGGAGTAATCACAAAAATATTAGGGTGTGTTTGATGCAACTCTATTATTTTAGTAACAAAGGCATGTTCAACCCCTTTTAAATTAGGGTGCATCCTAATTATCAAATTATGAGATTTCAATTCATTGCCCACAAAATCTTTTAATTCCAAGAGCGCATGTATCTGATCTTTGTAATATGGATTGTCATACTCCTTACCAAGAGCGGCAAATTCATCATCAGAACTATTAAATAGAACAATATTCTTATTCCCATTAAAGATTTCTTTTGGAAGAGATCCTCTTTCCATTCCACCTGTATATGATGGGAAAAGAATACTTTCACCAGATTTCTGTCTTTCGAAAAATTCTGAACCAATTTTAATTTTTTCCTGATCTCCTAACGTTGAGTTATCCCAGCAATCTTTAACTAGCTCCCATTTATTAAGAATAGTATGGGGTAATATATTCTTATAAGTTTCAATATAGCCACCTAGTCTCGCACGCTCTACATTTATACAATTTATATTATTTGCTAACGCAGCCCTTAAGATAGCTCGTACGTAATCTTGTCTTCCATTAAAATTATAAACAACATCTATATGCTTATCTACTATAAATCTTTTAACGCTTTGAAAAGTTATTAAAGCATTTGTTGCTAATTCATGAACATAATCTTGATTTACATTTAATAGATCTCTATCTCGAGATCTTGAGATATACGTTGATAGTGTAGAAGAACCTATTTCAAAATTTTCAAATTCTAGATCAAAATCTACTTTAGGATTTTTTTCTAAGAATTCATACGCAATAGCTCTGTCCTTCTCTATAATTATATCTGATAACTTAATACTTTCAAAGTTACCTTCAATAAGCTGTAAGGTATTACGCACACCTTCTTTACATCTAAAGCAAACATCGGGCTGTTTCGTGATATTGAAATAGCAAACATCAAATGTATTTGAGCAACTTAAATAATAAATAGTTGCATCTGGATATCGATCTATCTGCTCTTGAAGAACATCAGGCATTATTCCTCTAGAATAACTATCAATACTAAATATAGATGCAATTAAAATATTCATCTATTAAAATTATAAATTTTGATTCTGAACCATTTCTCTAAAGCTAAGGGAATTTTCAAGTAAACTATCAAAGCTTCCAATAGCATTAATGGTACCATTTTTCATTAAAAGAATTCTGTCTGCATTCTTGATAGTTGCAAGCCTATGTGCAATTATTATAATAGTATATTGCCCTTTAAGCGCATTGATGTTTGATTGAATCTCATTTTCCGTTTCACTGTCTAAAGAGGAAGTTGCTTCATCCAATAACAAAATATCTACATCTTTAAAAAGTTCTCTAGCAATAGATAATCTTTGCCTTTGACCACCACTTATATTAATACCATTTGTTCCAATAATAGTATCTCCTTTTAGAGGAAGAGTGCCTATAAAATTAGAAATAGCAGATTTTTTAATAGCTCTTTCAAATTTATCTAGATTCTCTGGAGTCTTAGGTGCCCAAAAACTAATATTATTATAAATAGTGTCATTAAAAATAGTTGCATCCTGAACAATATATCCTAACTGTCTTTTAAAGGTTAAAAGATCTAAATCTTCAACATTTACTCCATCTACAGTATAAGCTCCTGAGGTAGATTTTAATAGCCCTGAAATAATATTCATCAGAGTAGATTTACCCGATCCACTTTCGCCAATAATGGCAATAGTTTCATTCTTTACAATCTCAAGATTAATGTCTTTTATAATTGAATATCCATTTCTAAAATTAAAGCTTAACGCGCTCATTTTTAAACTGCTTTTAAAGCCGTTAAGAGTTATAGAACCATTTACTTCTTGATTTTCTTCTAGAGATTTCGTAAAATCTTTCATGTTTTCAAGACTTCCGGAAACTCCAAGAAAAGCATTCCACTGTTCCTGCATAATCATAAAAAAGCTAATAGACCTATACAACAACAATAAGCTTAACATTATAGTGGTAACCATTTCATCAAAGAAATAGATATTTAAAAAAATAGCGGTAAAAATCACCAAAATGGATAGCGGTTCTCTAATAGCGCCAAGAATAGCATCAACTAAACCTAATCTCTTTTGCACTTGTTCTAACTCAAGAATATTTGTCTTTAGTTTGTTACCATATTTTGCATTTTGTCCAGTTGCCTTTAAATATTTAAACAAATGAACTTTTTGAATTAAAAGGTTTTGAAAAACATGCGTTTTGCTAGTGTATTTTTTTGAAAAATATACCGTTCTTTTATAAAGATATTTAAAGATTAAATTAACTAAACCTCCTCCCAAAATTACCAATAAAGTAAATTTCCAATTAGACCCCAAAGCTAAAATTAGATAAACACCAACTAAAACTCCTAATTGTATCGACTTAAAATAATGATTATAAGCTGAGTTAAGACGATTAATTTCTCCCCCAAAAGTATTTTGTATTCTACCCGTGTCTGATGTAATAAAAGATTGAAACTCATATTGACTCAATAAATCAATATTAGATACGCGAATTTTTCGCATAAAGGTTTGCTGATATAAAACCCGTAAATAGGATTCAATGAACTTTGCAATACCCTTTAGAGAAAAGAATAAAAATATCAGTAAAAATATGTTCAGAAGACTTGGAACAATTTTTAACGTATTAATTACAAAATTACTTATCTCATCTTCATTCCCTACGTTATTAATAGTATTGGAATTAGTCGATATTAACTTAAGCAAAGGAATAAATAGCGCAAGCCCTATTCCATCCAAAATTCCTACCATAAGACTTACACCTAACGATATGAAAATTCTATGCTTTAAGTAAGCATAGAAATAATTAAAATATTGGAAATATTTACTCAGAATCTTTGTACTAATTATTGATTATGTTATTAAAATCAAAGTTACTGCTATTAACAACCAATACACTTTTGACTACTTATAAAGCTTTACTAATTTAATTAAGACCAGTATTAATTGTAAAAATTTCTGGCTGGATTTCTGCTAACTTGATAATGTCTCTTACTTTCACAGATGTAGCGTATTCAAAAATCTTTAAGATATTAGAAATAAGTTCAAAATCTTTCGCATAATCACAAGTTAATCGAATAGAACTATTCTCTTTTTGATACGATGGAATCTCTAGCTGACCGAATTGAGGGAAATTATCCATTTGTTCTCTTAAAGATAAGGTTACATGCTCTAAATGATCGGGAGATGTAGCTTTAATTCCTTTTAATTCATTTAAAAGAACAAATTCAAATCCTGTTCCTTTAATCCACCCATCATTATATATTCCATCTAAGTAATTATATTCTTTAAACAGCGAGGAAGAATTTTCTATAGCTTCAACATCCACAAAAGGATTATCTGCCGTAATTCTTAGTATTTCATTTACATCAAATTTGGAAGCGGCACTTATATATCGATCTAAAACATTTTCCAAACTACCTCGAAATATCAGAATATTATCAAGACTTTTTAAATAATCAACTAAAACATCATCAGAATGGTCTGTACTGGTTGCAATAATAATGGGCAATTTTAACGCCCGCAGTCTTTCTATCACAAAAAATATTAATGGCTCATTCCCTATGAGCTTTAAGCATTTTCCCGGTAGTCTGTTGCTGGACATTCTGGCTTGAATTATTATTGCCCGTTTTCCCATTAATTACTTAAATATAAATTATAAGCTTTTTCCAATATACCTTGGCTTTGTAAAATATTTTCTACAAATTCTCTAAAAACACCATTTCCGCCTGTAGTTTCTAGAATAAGATCTGCTTTGTTCTTTATTCTACTATAAGCATCTGCAGGGCAGGCAAAAATTCCAACGTTATTTATCAAATTATAATCATTCATATCATCGCCTAAGTAGGCAACTTCAGTCATTTCTATATTCAGAGTTTTACAATAATCACTAAGAACACTTAACTTGTTTTTTACTCCAAGTTTATAATTTTCTATATCGAGCTTAGTGAGTCTTGATCTCACCATCTCATTATCTTCACCCGAGAGTATTAAAATGGGAAGATGTACCAATTTAGCTAATACCACTCCATAACTATCTTTAGTATTAAATTTTCTAACAGAGTCCCCCTTGGCTCCGTAATAAAAAGCACCATCTGTCCATACCCCATCTATATCTGACACCAATAATTTAATATCTTTCTTCATTTTTTATAAAAACTCAATATAAGATTGCATTCCCGAAAATCTATTTCTTTTAATTCTTAATTCATTCATATTAAAAACTTCAGAAAGCGCTTTGGTTTCTCCTGGAAATTTAGGATCATTTAGTTCATCAAACCCCAAAATAGATCCTTTGGTAAGGTAGGGTTTAATAAGCTTTAAGCATTCCAGGGTTGGTTGATATATGTCAAAATCGAACCATGCAAATGCAATAATGGTTTGCGGATTTTCTTCAAGATATTTTTCCAATTCTACCCCAGCATCTCCTTTGAACAATACATTTTTCGAGATGTGATTTAGTGGAGATTCTGACTCATGACTTTTGAGTAATTTATTTAAATAATTTTCATACCCATTAGTTACACTAAAATTTCCCTCTGCTATAATTTCATGATGCCCATCTTTAGCATTGATTTTATTAAATCCAGAAAAGGTATCAAACCCTAATATTCTTCTGTTATAATTATAGGGTTCATAGATACCACGAAGATTATTAAAGGTTACTAAATTTTGACCCCACCGACAGCCAAATTCTATAATTATACCATGTACATCACAAACTTTTTGATAGATTTCATTAAAAAATAAAATCTTAGACAATTCCTGTCGTTTCAAGAACAATGAAGTGTTATTTATTTTTTCGTCATCAGGAAGCGGATTTTGATGATAGAGGTTTACCATTTTTCCTCTATTAATCTGCTCTTCAGAAGATGATAATGTAGAAATTTTTATATTATTTTTTTCTGTTGATTCCATAAGGTAAATATAAAGGAATCAATTGAAAATGAATTTAAGAAAACTAGTGGAAGTGCAAAAGAAAGGTTTTCTTTAAATAGAAATCATATGCGGATAAATCAATTCATCTTTTTCGATGGAGATTAAGGTTTTCTTTCCTACAATTTGATCTTTTTCCAACCATCTATAGCCATCTCCAGGAGAAAGCAAATGTAAGTCAGCTTCATTTATTACAGCACCTTTATCTATATTTTTGTTAACGGCTAAAGATCTTTCTAACTTAATCTTAGTTTCTTTCACCGCAGGTTCTATAAAGATTTCTTTTTTACCCATAGATAACTCTAGCAATCTAATATCACGAATCATTCTCCAACAACCATCAACCCCTAATGAACCGGCTTGATCTGTACCTTTCATTTTTCTATCTAACGTAAGATGTTTTTCAATGATAGTAGCACCCATTGCAACCGCAGCTACTGGAGTTGAAATTCCAATAGTATGATCGGAATATCCAATATTATAATTAGGATACTGCTCTTTTAAATATGGTATTGTTCTTAAATTAACATGAATGGGATTGGTAGGATATTCTGAAACACAATGCAGTATAGCTATATTTTCATGGTATTTAGAGATTACCTTCAAAGCTATATCGAGTTCATTCAAACCTCCCATACCTGTAGAAAGAATTATAGGAATTTGAGTTTGAGCTAAGGCATCTAGCAAGGGTAAATTCGTAAGATCTCTAGAAGCAACCTTTAATCTATCTGGAGTAAAATAATTTAAAATCTCTAAACAACTAGGAGCACATAGCGTTTCTACTACATCTAAGTTTTTACTTTTTGCATAGTTATAAATCTCCAAATGTTCTTCATAACTAAGCTCTAATGCTTGCCGATGCTCTCCATAAGTTTTTCCAAAAGAATGAATGCTGGAATATGCTTTAGCTAAAGCGGTTTTTGAAAGCTCATAATTAAGGTCTCTCTTAGTGAGCTTAATAGCATTCATGCTGTTTAAATGATGATCAAAAAGATTGTCATCTATCGGGCGAGAGGCTACATCTACAATTAACTTAGCCAACTCTACCGAACCATTGTGATTCTGACCAATTTCACCGATTAAATATGTAGATTTATCCATAAGAAGTTTACGCTGCTTCTGCCAATTTTGGATTGCTTAAAGTTGTTAAGTTCAATTTAATCGACACTGTTTTTTCATGAGCAAGATAGTAATAGATAACAAAAAATAGAAAATACATCACCATAGATTTTTGTCTAATTATGATCCCTAAGTTAGACATTACAAAGGTCATTGCAAATGAAGTAATTAAAAACAAAACTAAACTCATTCTCACATTTACAGGAGCATTCTTTAAGAATTTTAAAAAGTCAATTTTAATGATCTTCATAAAGAGTAGTAGGTAGATTAGATTTTCTGCAGAAATTATAATTCCCAATATCCCTGGGGCATCAAAAAATAAGGGTCTAAACCAAAACGTAAAAAACTTCTCTGGCAGAGAGTATCCGGCCATATTCACACCAGAGCCAGCGTTATCTAGATCATTTGATCTTTCAGTAGTAAATTTTATAAAATCACCTAAAAGATCTTGAGAATTATTTAAATGAACTACAGCCAATATTTGTTCCTGTACTAGAATTAAGCCTGCTAATATTGTAAGACCTATCAATCCTTTTTTCTTCCAAGAGATACTGTCTTTACCTAATAAAAACCCTCCCAAACCACCAACGGTAAGTAGAAGAAAAACATGCGGTCTAATATAGAATACTAGAAAAGAGCCCACCAATAAACCAATAATTCTTGCCTTTGGATATTTTATGGAATAAGCGAAGATCATTAAACCTAAGAAAATGATAGCCCCTTTACCCATAGAAGCTGTCCAGAAGTGCATATTAGGTAAGAAAAGGATTAAAGAAAGTAAATCTATATGTTTAAATACTTTAACTTCTAAAGAGATATTCTCCTTGAAAAATAAATATGCATAAACAAAACCTAAGAAACCAAACCAAGTATATAAAACCATCATCATTTCATAACTGAAACCAAAACCATTAATAAATGGATAGGAGATGAAATTTACAAAAGTAGTTTCTGTTCCAAAAAAGTCTAACCAACCTTTTGTAACATTTTGTGGCCAAAGAAAATATTTATGCGAGTCTGAAGGGTGTATAAATGCATATGCGTAATAAACTATTCCAAAAAACATATGATATAAGAACAACCTATTCATCAATTTTTTATTGAAGAAAGAGTGTTTCTTTTGAAGTTTATTAAATATAAGTTGATTTAAAAGATATAGAAAAGGAACCATTAATAAAGCTCCAATAATATCTAATATAAGTCCAGTTTCTAATTGCATTGTCTTGATTTCTAACAGTAGATATGCAACTTAAAAGCCAAAATATTATATTATATATCAAAACTATGTAAGCAAATTTATATACGCTGGAATATAGCCGTTTACGATAGTTAACATGTAAAAAGTGATTATAAATATTGAAGAAAATGCATTAAGCAAAAGCTTCTTACAAAAAAATCCACAGAAATGTGTGGATTTTTTACATACTTAAATTGTTATAAATACTATAATCTTAAACAATAGTACTTTCATAGGTATGCTTATACCATTTTTGGAAACAAAAGAATGTCCAAACTTTAAATGTATTATCCTCTTTCCCCGAAAGGTGTTTAGTTACTATTTCTGAGATTTCAGCAACATTGAAAATATCCTGTTTAATCAAAAATTCTGTTTCTATATACGATTTTAATTCATCTGATAAATACCCACGAAGCCAATCTCCTACAGGAACTCCAAATCCTTTTTTAGACTTATCTAAGAACTGATCTGGAAAATACTGTTTAAAAGATTCTTTTAAAAGGTATTTTTTATTCCAACCTTTCATTAGGTAATTTTCAGGAAGTTGTGAAGTAAAATTCCAAATTTCTTTATTTAAAAATGGAGCTCTACTTTCTAAAGAGGTTAACATGCTAGTTCTATCCACTTTCACCAACATATCTCCTTCTAAACTTATTATCTTATCTATATTCCTAAAATCGGTTAAAGTATTATTATTCTTTCCAATTTTATTCTTGTAGTATTCTAACGAGTCATCTAGAAAATTATTGGCTTTAAGAATAATTTCCACTTCTTTCTTTTGAAATGCTAATGATATGATGTTATAATAGAACTCATCATTATAATTAATAGCATTTAATAATTTTTTTGCCTTGAATCTTTTCCCTCTCTTATCATCTTTAGTAGATAAAATAGGATTTAAAATTCCTTTAAGACTGGAGTGAGCAATTTTTGGTACTATAGAGGCATATTTAGCATTTAATTTACCCATATAATACTTATTATAACCTCCAAATACTTCATCTCCACCATCACCAGTTAAAGCAACTTTTACATGCTGTCTGGTTTTATGAGCTACCAAATAAGTAGGTAATGAAGAAGAATCTGCAAAGGGTTCATCAAAATTTAAAAGAATATCATCAATATTACTTTTAAGATCATTTACAGATATGATAAATTCATGATGGTTACTATCTATTATATTCGCTACTGTACGAGCCTTATCAGATTCATCAAAAGACTTCTTATCAAATCCCACAGAAAATGTATCAATCTTAGAATTTGTTTGCTTAGACAAGGCTAAAGAAACAATAGAGGAATCTACTCCTCCAGACAAAAAGGTACCTAAAGGAACATCTGCTATAGATCTAGAAGAGACGCTTTCTGTAACTAGATGATGCGTTTTTGTTTTAGCTTCTTCAAAGGATATTTTAGGATCGATGTCCTTTTTAAAGTTCTGATCTATTTCAAAAATGGTGAATTCCTTTTTGTTACAGTCTATTTCCATATAATGATTAGCTTCCAATTTATGGACATCATTATAAATAGTGTAAGGCGCTGGAATGTATGTGAGTTGAAAATATAAATTGAGACCTTTCTTAGATATTTCCGGTTTACTGTCAAGAACTGTAATGAGCGATTTAAGTTCTGAACCCCAAATTATATTCCCATTATTTTTGGTATAATATAATGGTTTTTCTCCGAAATAATCTCTAGCTATAAAGATCTTACCTTTTGTGGAATCATAAATACTAAAAGCAAACATTCCATCTAACATTGAAAAAGCTGGTGTTCCAAAATTTTCATAAAGACGAAGGATTACTTCCGTATCTGAGGTTGTGTGAAATTGAACTCCTTTAGCTTTTAGAATTTCTTTAAGGCTCAGATAATTATAGATCTCACCATTAAATACGATACAAATATTACCATCTTCTGAAAACATTGGCTGTTTACCGGTGCTAAGATCAATAATAGATAATCTTCTCATGGCAAAACCTACAGCATATTCTGCAGTGCTTTTAACAAAAAAACCATCTTGATCTGGTCCTCTGTGAATAATCTGATTATTCATTTTAGACAATACCTTACTTATATTTTCAGGCTCATTTTTGCCTTTAAGCAAGACACCATTAATTCCGCACATATAATCTCGTTTAAGCTGGCAAAGATAATTAAAGTTATTTCTTTAAAAATCTAATAAAAGATTAAATAACTGATTCTCCCAGTTCCTTCATATTTAGAGACTGAAAATTATATTTAGCTCTCAAAAATTCAAAATGTTTAATAATCTCAGAAAGATCCTTCATGCTTTCTTCTGGCTGATCACCAAAGTTATGAGGATGCCACCAAAGATGATAAATCTCACTATTTTTAGCTGCACTAGTCATTTCCTTTTTTATTCTATCTAACTTCAGTTTTCTTAGTTTAGGTTGAGATTCTACAGGCCTCAAAAACCTACTAGCTTTCTGTTCTAAAGGTAAATTCAACTTAATTTTGAGATCTGAGATGGGATATGTTTTCTTTCCCAGTGAGGTATAAGCGTCGGCTGTTCTTGCTATTTTAGTTAAGAGTCCGCTTTTACTTGTATCATTCCAATACCAAGAATCTGGGTTAGATCTTACATTGCTAATTCCTAAATCGGCACAAATACTTAAATATTCTTCCTTTATCTGGTTTCTTGGAAATACCAAAGATTTCATATCAACACCGAACTTATTAGCCATTTTTATTGCTTGTTCCAAATCTTGGCGGAAAGCAACTGGTCCTTGACCATTTTCTAAACAGTAATAATGTGAATAGGTATGGGTTGCCATCTCTTGGCCTGAGGTTTTAATTATATCTAAAATTAACTGTGGAGCAAAACACAACTCGTTATAGCCCTTACTTTTTATAGCATCGCCATATTTATAAGATGATAAAATTGAATTGGTATAATCGGGTTTTTGTTCTGCTATATTTCCCTCCCATTCTGCCCAGTTTTCATTAAATAACATTCCAACAGTAGCCCAAGTAGCATTAATGGAAGAAGCTTTAAATAAATGCAAGATTTTAGGAATTACTTTTCTGGTGTTTAAGAAATATTGCATTTTACTATCTATAATAACAGTATCAAACACCCCCCATATTAATTCAAAATCTAAAGAAATAACTAAAGTCCCGTTTTTTGGCATCATAAATATAATTATAAGGTTCCAACCACATTTTCAGAAGTATTCATGGAGTTCATTAATTTTTCTCTACGCTTTTTAATTTCAAGTATTTTTAGATATTTCTTTTCAGCCAAATAGTAATAAATTACGAAGAACAAGAAGTACATCACCATTGTTTTCTGCCTCATGATAATCCCGAGATTAGACATAACAAACGTCATAGCAAAGGATGCTGTAAAGAAAATTACTAAACTCATCTTTACCAAGGCTGGAGATTTTCTTATAAATTTTATAAAATCTTTTTTACAAATTTTAAAGAATAAGAGCAAATACATTAAATTCTCTACAGATGTTATTAAACCTAACATATTAGGAGCATCGAGAAATAACGGCCTGAACCAAAAGGTAAATAATTTAAATGGTAAAGGGTATGAAGACATATCAACCCCAGAACCAGCTTTACTAAGATCCTCAGAATTTTTCTCTGCTGCTGCTTCAAAATCTTCAAGAATATTATCTGAATTTTGCAAGTTCATTACTCCCAAAATTTGATCTTGTAACAATACTAATGCTCCAATCATAACCACAAAAACCATAAGTTTTTGCCATAAAGGTATCTTCTCTTTTCCACTCATATATCCTAATATAGCACCAATTGCTACAAACATAAATACGTGTGGTCTTATATAGAAGATAATTGCAGATGCAAATATCAATAATTTCATTCTAGCTTTTGGCGCTATAATGGCATATGTAAACATCATTAAACCAAGAAAAATTGCAGAACCTTTTCCTAATGATGCTGTCCAAAAATGCATGTTAGGAAAGAATAGAATAAGAGTAAGTAAATCTATTTTCTTAAATACTGTAACCTTGATAGGGATTTTTTCTCTTATAAATAAATAGGTATATAGAAAGCCTAAATAGCCAAACCAGGCAAAGGTGAGCATGATCATCTCATAAGAAAAATGAATGGCATAAAAAGGATAAGAAACAAAGTTAATGAACATGGTGTCTGTTCCAAATAATTCAAACCAAGATCCTGTATGGTTAGATATTTCTCTATAATAGTTCACTGAATCTGAAGGATTATTATAGGCATACCATAGATAAACACCGTAAAAAACTAAATGATAGAGATATAATAAATTCATTTTCTTTTTATCAAAAAAGGCATGCCTTTTTTGAAAGACTGAATAAAAAATTTGATTCAGTCCGAAAAACAAAATGATTAAAAATACTACTCCTAACATTTTAAAATAATTCTAAATCGCCAATTGAATACTTCCAATTTGCAATCTCTTTAAAATTTATATGCTCCTGTCCGCTTAAGTTTAGCGCTTTAAAAGTTAAAATAGGACCTATATTGGCATTCACCACATTATATTTCAAATCAAGAAGTTCGGGAGAGTACGATATTACCTGTGCACCAAATTTTTTAGATAACATTTTTATCGATCTAATTATTTCTGGTTTCGTATTTTCATTATAAATACACTCAGCTATCCTCAATTCTTTTAATCCCTTTCTCTTCTTAATATATGCGGCTAAATAAAGCCCTCGGTTTGCATACACCTCATAACGTTGAAGTGGATTCTTTTCATACCTCCAAGATAGGAAATTAGCCGTTTTAGGAGTATATAAAGTATTGTTGCTTGATAATTTATCATTCCATTCAACACAAAGCTCTTCTAACTCATTAAAAGAACATTGATTATTAACTGAATAATTAATAGCCTTATTCGAAAATTTCCAAAAAGAATTATAAGCCGGCCTTAGTGCTACTTTAATTTTATCTACCTGCTCCCAACCCATTTTCAAATAACCAGGCCTACTTTGATCATTAGGTGTATTGAATATAAAATTATCTCCATTTTCTATAGCAACATCAACCGCTTTTAGAGTTAATTTCTTAAAAATACCTTTGCCTTGATGAGAAGGATGGGTTGCGGTATCAACCGCTCTAAAAGTCTTATAAGATTGATTTTTATTTTTCCATTCCCACCTCATAAATGCTCTAACTCCAATAATAGCATTATCTTCTTCTGCGACAAAAACTAAAGAGTTACCGAAAGGGTTTTCTCTATGCTTGAAATTCCAAATAGATTCAGAAAGCGGCAAATCTTGTTCTCCTAAACTTAATTTTAGCACTTTCACTATTTCAGGAATATCCTTGATATTTGCTTCTCTAATTATCATTTATTCAGTTGGTTTACATAAACATCTTCTAATTTCTGAACCATATTTTCAAGACTAAATTCACTAATAACTCTTAATCTAGCAGCATTTTGAAAATTTTCTCTAACGGTAGCATCCTTTAAAAGATCTAAAGCGCCATTTGCTAGACCTTCCACATCACCAACTTCACAAAGTATACCGTCTTTAAAATCTCTAATTACTTCTACTACACCTCCGGCTTTAGTAGAAACAACCGCGCATTTCATACTCATAGCTTCCAATAATGCTATTGGCAATCCTTCAAATTCAGAACTCATCATAAAGATGTCCATCGCCGAAAAATAAGAAACGGTATCTGTTTGTAATCCAGGGAGCATGACTTTTTTCTCCAATCCTAAGCTGCTTACAAGCGCTTTAATTTCATTTTCTAACGGTCCTGCACCTACCAAAAGTCCAAAGACATTTTCAACTTTATCACTAATCTTTTTAAAAGCATGTAACCAATCTGGTATACTCTTTTGCTCTCTGAAAACTGCTAGATTACCAATTACTATGGCATTTTCAGGTATTTTAAATTGATCTCTTACAACAATCCCCTTGATAGTATCTCTCTGAAATTTTTGAGTATTTACTCCATTGAGTAATGTTTTTACCGGGATGCTTGGTGATATATTTTCTTTAATAGATCTTGTAACATCTTTAGATACTCCTAAGGCCAAAGATTGTTTATTAAAACTAAACTTATTGAGAGATTTTGTTAGAATATGATAACGTTCTTGAATATTATGTTCTGTATAAACAACTGGTATTTTAGTTTTAGAATATACTATTCTACCTAAAAATCCAGACCACGGTAAATGGCAGTGAATTAAATCTATATCATGTTTCTTACAGTAGTTTATCACCTCCGGATATTGTTGCAATAACTTAAAATTATTACTTGCCGAAAAACAAGTTACTTGGCCTCCTTCATTTATTATAGAATCTACCATTTGATCTTTCCATGGAAGAAAATAAATATAGTGAAATTCAAATTTTTCGCTATTATGTAGCTTTAGGGTTTCTGGCAGCAACGTTTCTGCTCCACCACGACCCAAGGATTTTATAATGTGAAGAATTTTAATTTTAGACATAAGAGGCAATGAAGAAAGATTATAAAATTATGTGCAAAAATACCTTATTCTAAAGTGGGTACAAGCTTTTCATAAGAATTAACGAATTTTAACGCTAATTGAGCATTCATAAACTCATTAGTTACAAGACTATAAGCCTTTTCGACTTGATCTATATTAGACTGCTTTAATGTGTCTATAATAGCATTTACAAAAGATCGATTATCTCCGGACATTATTAAGCTACCTGTAGAAGTGTTTAACACTTCTGAAATTCCTCCAACATTGAATGCTATCACTGGCGTTTTACATAGCATTGCCTCCAAGATAACACCCGGCAGACCTTCTATTATACTTGGAAGAACTAAGATATCTCCAGATTGAATATAAGATAATGGGTCATTAACAAACCCATAAAAAGTTATCTTACTTGATAAATTCTTTTGAGTGGCTAATTGCTCTATATCTTTCTTAAGTGGTCCATCACCAACTAGATGTAAATGAATATCATTTCTTTCTTTTGAGAGCAATTCAAAAATTTCCAACAAGCCACTGTGATTTTTTTCAAATGAAAAACCACCTATATGAATTATATGTTTTTTACCTAGAGGCTTTAATACTTTAGGGCTTTGCTTTTTAAAAGAATCCAATCCTACGCCTACAACATCTACTTTATCTTTTAAAAAAGGAAAATGAGAGATTAAATCTTTTTTTGAAGCCTGTGAAACAGAAACTACCCAATCTACATTTTTATATAAGAATTTATTCAAACCCTTTTGTATCGGAGACTTTAAATATCGTCCCACTTCGCTCGCATTTCTAAAGACTAAGGAAGGCTTCCAACCAAAAATTAATTTTGAAAAAACTGCATATTTTAGGGTATCTCCAGAATTTGCTTGGATAAGATCCGGCTTAAATTCTTTAATTATTTGCGCCAATTTTTTCCAACCTCTATAATTTATAGGTGAGTTAGAAGATTTTTCATCTAAAATAATTATTTCCTGCTCATAAGGCAAGGTAGCTTCTCCGTTATATAAAGAAACCATTTTAACCTCATGTCCCAAACTTAGTAGCTGATTGGATAATTGACAAGCAAAAGTTTCTGCTCCTCTATTTTGAATTTTATGAATAAGTTGTAGAATTTTCAATGGAAATTATTTCTTTTAAAGTAAAGATTTATAGGTGTTCTCATATTCTTCTGCGATATTTGAAATACTAAAATTCTCAATTGCTCTTTTCTTAGCTATCTCAGCCTTTAATGTCATGAGGTCTTTATTAAATACGGCACTATTTAAGCTTTCAGCTAATAAATGTACGTTTCCTTTCTCAAAAATAGCCGCACAATTCTCATCGAGACATTCTAAATTTTCTGGAATATTAGAAGCAATGATTGGTGTGTTAGACATCATAGCTTCAATTAATGCTCCCGGCAATCCTTCATACCAACTTGGAAACACAAAATAATCTGCCACGGAAAGCAATACTGGAATATCGCTTCTATTACCTATTAATTTCACACTATTGCTAAGATCATTTTTTAAAATATAATCTTCTAGCGTAAATCTATAACTACCTTCTCCAGCTATAAGTAATATAGCGTTTGGTTGATCTTCCAAAAAAATCTTGAAAGCTTTTAATAGATCTAGTTGTCCTTTTCTCTCCAGTAATCTACTAACATTTAAAAAAATAGTCTTATTTGCTAACTGCAATTCTTCTATTAAATTTTCTTTTTTTAAACTTTCAATCTTTTGGAAATCATTTAATTCTCGACCGCGATGTATAACCTTTATTTTAGTATTTGGAATTTTGAGGGCTAAAGCATTCGTCTCTTTTATTGCTCTAGAGTTAGATATAAAAAGATCAACATTTTTAGAAGTAAAGCTATCATATTGCTGTACCAAATATAATTTAACCTTAGAAATAAAATCTAGATTATTATATCGTTGTTTTATATAAGAGTTATTGACTAAACTATTTACCAAAGGCACATTGTAATGTTTTTTCAACTTTCTTCCAATAATATCAGACTTAAAAAGAGTGGTATGAATTATGTCTGGTTGGATTTCTTGAACTAAAGGTTTTAACTTGCTTAAAGCCTCATTAAAATTATAACCTGCCTCAATTTGAAGATCATAAACCTCTATATTATTGCTTAATAAAAGATCTTTTAAGCCGCTTCCAGGATAGACTTGAACAAATACTGGCGTAATTGTTTTAAACATTGAAGTTATGGCTACCAAGCTTTTTTCTGCTCCACCCGTTTCCAAAGTGTCTATTATATATAAAACCTTCTGTTTTTTAAATTTATCCAATACTTAATTTTGTAATTAATACTTCCAAACGTAATTTCGTAATAGTGGTACCTCAATAATAATTATCCTTAAAAAGGATTTAATACGCCAAGGTCTAATTAAGAAGGCTTTTCTTAAAAGTAACTTAGCTTCTTTAATTTTATGAATTTTTAAAGCATTATAACCAGCAACAGCTAAATAATTGATTTTTTCTGTTTTATTTTTTTTAAAACGTAAATGATGCTTTTCTAAAAGAGCTAGTGTTCCTTTATAAACAGAATAACTATTTGTCCTAATCTTCATTCCACTATGACAGTATATGACCAATAGGCTCCTTGGAATATTTATGACATCAACATTATTTCTTTTTAAAACAGGAAGCAATCTCAATAATAGATCAGTATGATGACCGGATTGCAAATCGATATCAAATCCACCTATTTGTAAAAACAATCTTCGCTTCAATAATAAAGATCCTGCCAAAAAATTTAAAGTAATATTATCGAAAAATGGACCAAGCTTTTTAGGCAGATTGATTTGGATTGTTTTATTATTATTATCCACCTTTTCCCAACCACAACTAATAATTGCATTTTTATTGAGTGAAATTTTATCTACGAAAATTTCTAACCAATTATTTTTAGGTGTATCATCACTATCTAAAAATATAATATTATCATATTTTGCATTACTTACTCCTTGATTTCTTTTATCGGCAGCTCCACTATTTTTTGTATAAAAATATTTAATCCGGGCATCATGATAATTTTCAACAACTTCCTTTGTATCATCTGTAGATCCATCATCCATGATAATTAATTCCCAATCACTAAATGATTGATTTAATACACTCTCAATCATACGAGGTAATAAATAGGCTCTATTATATGTAGGTGTAATAACTGAAATCATGCGAAATCTACTCTTTAATAAATTAATCTTATTTATTATCAGCCCTTAGTTAAAGAATTAAATTACAATAAATAAACACTATATTAATTGCTATTTAGAAATAAACTCTAAAATCTAATTCATTTTAAATTTACGTAAAATTACTAACGGACTTAGCCATCTAATGAAGGATAATTTTTTTTTATTCTTTTTTGTATTTCCCAACAATAGCAGAACGTTGTAGAATAATAATTTATTATAAATATCTAAAACAATTAATGGACTTTGAATGGAAAGATTGGTATTTACTTGTGGGACAATAGTATTTTTCAATTTGTCAAAATTCCAATCAGAAACGCCCTTATTCTGCTTAACTTTTTGACTAATTGAACTACTATGTATTCTATACTTAATTGTTTCTTGGTTAAGGAAGAATAATTTATAACCTAACTTAGTTATTTTTAAATAAAATGGAAAATCTTCATTTTTAAAATTTTCGTCGAAACGTCCAACACTATCGACTACTTTCTTATTAAAAAATAATGTTGGTGGGTTTATGGGATGATTTTCTGTTAATAAATGAAGATATTGTTTTCTTGCTGTTAAATTGTAAAAAGAATCATTCTTTTTGAACTTTTTAGAATTATGAGAAATAATGGTTTCACTATAGCTATTTATATAAATAGGTTTGCTAAATAAAAAATTTATCGTTTTATTTTTTATAACATAAGAAACATTATCATGGATACAATTATCTAATAATATATCATCTCCAGCAATAAGTTTTATCCATTCCCCTTTAGCTGTATTAACTCCTCTATTAACATTCGAGGGTATACCTGAATTTTGTAAAACGGTTATAACTTTAACTCTATTAAAAAAATTCTCGTTTTCTTCAATCCAATTTTGACATAGACTTACCGTATTATCCGTAGAGCAATCATCACTAATAATTAATTCAATATTTTTATAAGTTTGCAATTTTATGCTCTCTAATGTTTCTAAAATAAAATTAGAACTGTTATAGCTAATTACAACTATCGAAACAAGAGGGTGATTATTATTTTCTAATACCATAATATATCATTTAGCTCTTCTTAAGTATTGAAAAACCTAAAAGAATCATTTTGAATAATGGTTTAATTTTCCATGGGGCAGTGATCCAAGATTGAGAATAAAACTTAAGAGCAAAACCTTTCTTTTTAAGATTTTCTAATAAATAACCGAAAAAATATAACATTTTTGAATTTTCATGCCTACTCGATCTAAAAATATCTTTATGCTTTTGATATTGATGCACACAGGAGTGAAACCTATTACTCGTAGAATTGCTAGTTCTTTGAGCACTCTCAATATAATATCTTGCTAAAATTTTATTTAAAATTAATATTTTTAAATCTTTTTCTTGACACAACCTTATTCCTAATTCGTAATTTTCTCCAAAAGTCATTTTCTCATCATATCCTCCCACTTTTAAGAAATATTCCTTCTTATAGCAAATACTTTCAGCTAAAAATCCAACTTCGTAATTATTGTAAAGTTCGCCTTGACTTTTAGGCTTAATTATCTTTTCTTCTCCATCAATGATACATTTTAACTCCCAGCAGATTAAATCATATTTAGAAAAATCGCTTTTATTTAAATTTTCTATTAGTTCAGATTCTAACATGTCATCTGAATCAAGAAATATTAAATAGTCACCTTTTGATAGTCTAGCGCCTCTATTTCGAGCAGCAGAAACACCTCTATTTACATCATAATGATATTGAATTCTTTCATCTGTGAGATATTTATCTACTATTTCACGTGTATTATCTTTAGACCCATCATCAATGATCAACAATTCCCAGTTTGGATTGGTTTGTTTTAATACACTTTCAATAGAATTGAAAATAGAATGAGCTCTGTTATAGGTAGGAATTATAATAGAAATCATTTACTGGAAGATTTATAGAATTTTTTATTTATTTTTTCTTCTATAATTAATGGGCTGAACCAGCGAATAAAAGTTAATTTTGATTTGACCTTCTTACTATTTCCTAATAGAATAACAGACTTATTAAAAAATAGGCGATTGTAATAATCTATTACTACGAAGGGGGAAGAGGAAAAAAGCTTTTTTGTAATATATGGTTTGATAGCTTTTTCAATCTTTATTTTTTCCCAATAGGAAATACCTTCTTCCTTTTTAACTCTAATACTGTAGGAAGAATCATGAATTCTATATTTGACGGTATGTTTATAAAAGAACTCCATTTTATATCCTAAGCTGGTAGCCTTTAAATATAATGGATAGTCCTCGTTTTTATGATTTTCATCGAACCCTCCAAATTCTTCTAAAGTTTTTCGTTTATAAAATAATGTAGGAGGATTCATTGGTATATCCTTGGTAATTAAATGAATAAACTGACCGTTTGCATCTAAATCATAAAAAGAATCATTTTCTAAAAACTGTTTATGACGCTCTGGATGCTCCAAAATCTCACTTTTATCATTAATATAAATTGGAAGACTAAAAACAAAATCACTCGAATTATTAGTCGCAAATTCAATATTATCTTGAACACAATTCGGCAACAAAATATCATCACCTGCAATTATTTTAACCCATTTTCCTTTAGCTTTATTATTACCCCTATTAAAATTAGATGGAATCCCAGTATTTTTATTAACAGTTATTAATTCAATTCTACAAAATTTGCTTTTATTTCTTTCAATCCAATCCTCACATATCTCTACAGTATGATCTGTTGAGCCATCATCTGTAATTATTAATTCAATATTATTATATGTTTGAGTTATAGTGCTATCTAATGTTTCCAAAACATAATTAGAACTATTATAAGTCACTATGATTATTGAAACAAGAGGTGCCTTTTTTAGATTATTCACTATCCCTATTTAATTTAAATTTATTTTTTATTAGAGCAATCAAAGATTTAATATTCATCCGCTTGTCTAGCTCTCTATATGCTAAATAAGAAGATAAACAAATAATTAGAATACCAAAAATATAAGTGTAGGGGTCATCCAGAACTTTTACTAAAATTAAACAACCTATTGCTAAAACTAATTGAGGAATGAAAATTTTATAAAAATCGATATTAAATGTAAAATCATAAAATTTATTAGTAACAAAATAGACTTGAATTAAATAAAGTATGTATGCAAGCATAAAAGAAATTCCTAATCCTGCTAAACCCCAATAATAATAGCCTACTATATTTAATATCAACACATACATATTTGCCGCTAATTCATTCCAGAAAAATAATTTCGTAGCTCCTTTTGCTAAGAAAATAAATGAAATCGCCCAACTAGCAGCCTTAAATAAAATACCTAAGGCAGCCCATAAAATCATATCATTTACGGCGATAAATTTCGTGGAGTATAATAAAATCACAAACCAGTTAATAAATACTAGAAAAATTATTATTACTGGTGAAAGAATTAATAAAGCAATTTCAGCTTGCTGATTAATTACAACATTACTCTCTTTATTACTTTCAGCAACCGCTGCTAAACGAGGATAATAATCTGTACTCATGGCAGTAAAAATCATACCTACATAAGAATTGATTATTGCAAAACCTGCATTATATAATCCTACCTCCTCAATTCCACCAGTATTGCTTATGAAAATTCTAACCAAATAAGATGCTCCTAATGAAATTAGTCCACTTAAACTAATCATGAAGCCCATTTTCAGCATATCTTTTCCATCTGCAATGGTCTTTTCTTTAGAAACTTTAACTGTATCTAAATTAATTTTATTTGCATAATACCAGGTAAGTAAGAGGGAAGATACAGATGTAACTATGATACCCGGAACTATACCATCCTCACCATAAAAATAATAAAGTGGAATAGTTGTAATTAGCCCTAAAACACTTCCTATCATGCTTGCTTGGGCCATATATTTTACTTTCCTCATTCCCCTTAAAAGAACACTTTGACCAGTGCTTAACTGATTCAGTAAAAGCGTAATGGATATCCATATAAATGCATAAGTATAGTCAGTATTACCAAAAGTTAATTCGCTTAAAACAGAGGAAAATATTAGTGTAAGTAAAGAGCCAAGCAGCCCAGTAATCCAAACCCATCGCTTAATTACAGTTATAACAGTAGAAATTTTTTCAACGTCTCCTGTACCATGTGCTTCTGAAATATTTTTAACAGCGCTGGTTCCTAAACCGAAATTAGTAAGCTTACTAATAAAATTAATGGTAACATTTAATAGGCCTGCAATACCCATTCCTGCAGGGCCCAATAGAATTGCAACAAATTTTGTTCTAATTATCGTAATCACAATATTAAAAACCTGAACTCCACCAAATAAGGAGGTCGTTTTTACAATTTCACGATAAGAATTTTGTGTTTTAGACATGAAGTCTTAGCATATTAGATTTCTTAAATAATGTGTTTGATAGCTTATAATATCTAAGATTTACGTTGGGAGAACGAGTATTCTTGTATTTGTGCCACATTAATAGGTTTATTATAAAATTTTGAATATTCAATTTGATAACCTTCATTCCACTTATCAAGAAGTTCTTCTATCGAAAATTCTCCAAATATTGGATTATAACCTTCCGTCTGTGTTAAATTTGCATGAACACATACTGATACTGCCTTTTCTGTACACAAACCCATTCTTTGAATAAAAATTGATTTGAATTGCTGCATGCCATTTTCTAAAGAATTTGGTGCTTTAAATGAGATTACTTTCATTATTGATAGAATCTCCTTTGTAGCAAACATATAACCTGAAACGCCGAGTGGATAAGACCAATCACTATGTTCTTTTATATTATTCCAAGAAAATTCTAATAAACCATTACTTAAATTGGTGAATTCAGGTAAGGTTATGGTTTTGGAAAGCACAGTGCTATTTGTTAAATCACTACCTCTAGAAAGTGATACGATCGTTTTAAAAGGATTAACCTCTTTTAACAGTTCATAGTCAAATTTATGAGTAAAAATCATGTCATCAACATAAAAGAAAATTTTACCCTCTTTAGATTCCTCAATTGCTTGAATAAGTTGATCTCTAAAATTTTTCTCTTCTATAAAAGTTACAGGTTTATCTTTGAATAATTTAATTAATTCCTCATAAGAGTTTAAATGTGATTCACTAGATGCTTTAAATAGAACAATCATTTTTGAATAATTAGCAACATTTTCAAAATAACTTTCTAAAAAGGCATGTAATTGCATGGCTCTATCTTTCGAAAATACAAAAGATATTACTCCATCATCAGGAATATCTAGCTTAGGTCGAAGTTCTTCATAAAATGCTTCAAAAATTTCAGTTGATTTAATATTTTGGTTTTTTGGTTTTTTTCCATTCAACCTAGAAGTAAACTTTTTAAAAATTACTGTTTTAATTTCAGATAAATTCATTTTATAATAAAGTGAGGATTATTTATTGAGATGATTTAATATTAAAACCACTCCATTTATTGAAAATTTTTACTTTTCGAAAGAATTAATTTTTAAAACCACTTCATCGATTTCATTCTGGGAGATAACAGCACTAATTGGTATACTTAGTACCTCATCATGAATTAGCTCAGTAATTGGATAACTTAAATTGCTATATTCCTTATATGCTTGTTGCTTGTGGGGAGGAATAGGATAATGAATTAAGGTTTCTATACCATTATCATTCATGTGTTGCTGTAATTTTGTCCTTTCAGAAGTTCTTATAACAAATAAGTGCCAAACATGACCTTCTTGACTCAATACTTCAGGTAAAATTATTTCTGAATTTTTAATGTTTTCTAGATAATAATTTGCAACTTTTCTTCTTTTTAATATATCTTCCTCAATATATTTTAATTTCACATTCAAGAATGCGGCTTGTATTTCGTCTAGCCTTGAATTTAAACCCTTATAAATATTCTCATATTTTTTATGCGAACCATAGTTACGCAATGCCTCAATAGTCTTTGCTAATGCTTCATCATTAGTTGTAACTGCACCTGCATCTCCCAAAGCACCTAAATTTTTACCCGGGTAAAAACTATGTCCTGCAGCATCTCCTATACTTCCTGAAACTTTCCCTTTCCAAGAAGCTCCATGAGATTGTGCAGCATCTTCTATTAACTTTAAATTGTGTTTTTTACAAATTTCTAACATTTTATCATCTATAGAAATTTGACCATATAAATGAACAGTAAGTACGGCTTTTGTTTTAGGATTAATAACCTTCTCAATGTTAGCACTATCCAAATTATAAGTGAATTTGTTCGGTTCTACAAAGACTGGAATTAATCCATTATCAGATATTGCTAATACAGATGCTATATAAGTGTTTGCTGGAACAATTATTTCATCCCCTATTTCCATAATTCCCATTTCTAAATATCCTTTAAAAATGAGGCGTAAGGCATCGAGACCGTTGGCTACTCCTAAAACATATTTGGAACCACAAAATGAAGAGTAACTACTTTCAAAAGTTTCCAATTCTTTTCCCATTAAATACCAGCCAGAGTCAATAACTCTATGAGCAGCTTCTTTTAATTCCAGCGTATATTGACTGTTAATTTTTTGAAGATCTAAAAATTTAATCATTTGTTTCCTCCAATTCGTTATTATTCCACATATATATTTTGTTAGAATTCTTTTGCTTTAAATTTAAATCTAAGATATCACCCTGATTTGTAACGTAACCAATTAATTTAGCAGGATTACCAACCCATAATTCATTTTTACCTACACTTTTAGTTACTACAGCCCCTGCTCCGATTAATGCAAATTCGCCTATTTCATTACCGGCAATAATCGTAGCATTCGCACCTATTGATGCACTTTTTTTTATTAAAGTTTTTCCAAACTCTTTTGGATATTGTTTAGACCTAGGCACCAAATCATTTGTGAAGGTTACATTTGGTCCTATAAAAACATTGTCTTCCAACACTATACCATCCCAAAGTTGAACCCCGCTCTTAATGGTAACATTATTGCCAATTATGACATCATTTTCAATAAAAACATGAGAATTAATATTACAATTCCCCCCTATTTTCGCATTAGGCAACACCACTACAAATTGCCAAAAGTTAGTCCCTTCACCAATAAATTCTGATTGGACATCTGAGTATTTGTGACAAAAGTATTTCATTTCTTATATTCTAAAAATTTTTCATAGTCCCTAATATAATCACCTTCATCATATTTATGCGAAGCTAAAACCAAGCATATAGAACCTGAAGAAAAATTATCTAATTCACGCCACAATCCCGGAACAATATGAAGTGCTACGTTTGGTCTATTTAAAGTTACTGTTCTTCTATTTTTACCATCATCCAATATCACATCAAAACTTCCGCTTGCTGCGATTAAATACTGCTCCAATTCGTAATGTGCATGCCCTCCCCTTGCTTCACCTCCAGGAATGTCATACAAATAATATACTCTTTTCACATCAAATGGCATATTTATACCATTTTCAACCACTGTAATATTTCCTGAGCCATTATTAACTTTCGAAACATCAATAATAGAACATTCAAATACAGAATTCTTATTTAGCTTCATTTTTAATTCTTTTGAATTCATCAAAATCCTTTATATAATCAGAAGAATCATAAGATATAGATGAAACAGTTAATGCTAAAGAATTTGTTGAAAAATTCTCAAGACTTCTCCATAGCAAATTTGGTACATATATACCATAATATGATCTATTCAAACTGTACTTAACTTCTTTATTACCATCATTTAAGATCAAATCAAAACTCCCAGAAAGGGCAATAATGAATTCATGAGATTCTTTAAAAGCATGACTTCCCCTAGTTTCTCCACCAGGCACGTCATAAATCCAGTAAGTTCTTTTTATATCGAATGGTATTTGATTGCTATTCTCAAAAAAACTCAAGTTACCACGTGGATCTATAATTTTTGGAAGCTCAATAATTTTAACCCGCTCCATTACTGTGATATTATTTTTTGAATATAATCTCCATAACCGCTTTTTCCGTATCTAATAGCAGCTTTAGTGGCTTGTTCTTTACCAATAAATCCATGTAAATAAGCAATTTCTTCAATACAGGCAATTTTTTTATCTGTACGTTTTTCAATAACTCTTACAAATTCAGTTGCATCATCCATCGCATCTACCGTACCCGTATCTAGCCAAGCCATCCCACGAGTCATAATGCCAACTTCCAGTTCTTTCAAATCTAGATACATTTGATTTAATGTGGTAATTTCTTTTTCTCCTCTTTCAGAAGGTTTAACCGATTTTGCAAATTCCACAACCCTGTTATCGTAAAAATACAAACCAGGAACCGCATAGGATGATTTGGGACTTTCTGGCTTTTCTTCTAGACTAATAACCTTATTATTATCATCAAACTCCACAACACCATACCTTTCAGGGTCAGGTACAGGGTAAGCAAAAATAGAAGCTCCATTCACATCTGTTTTGCTACGAAGTAAGGTACCAAAACCACTACCATAAAATATATTATCACCTAGAACAAGTGCAACTTTATCTTTACCAATAAAATCTTCACCAATAATAAAAGCTTCTGCCAATCCATTAGGTTCTGGTTGTACAGCATATTCGAATTTACAGCCAACATGAGAACCATCTCCCAGAAGTTTTATAAATCCTTGCTGATCGTGAGGCGTTGTAATAATTAAAATCTCGCGAATACCTGCCAACATAAGTACAGACAACGGATAATAAATCATAGGTTTATCATATACAGGAAGCAATTGCTTACTAACTGCAATTGTTATTGGAAATAAACGGGTTCCTGAACCACCTGCGAGAATAATACCTTTCATTTTTTATGATTTTTTGTATCAAATTAAACTGAATTAATTTGATTTTTTTAACAAATTTAATTTTCCTTCCTATAAAAATAGAGTGGAAGCGCTATTCAGTAACTTTAAATAAGCATTGGATTAATTGATATTTCATATACCTATATATCGTTCTATTAATCCAGCTCCTCCACGTATCATACTTTATATCAAGCAATTTTCAACCTAAAATTGGATATAAAATTTTGAATTTTAACAGTTGCAAAGATAATAATTCTTAATGAGTCGATTACTAAAAAAAACTTAAAGCATTAAAAACGTTTAGGTTTATTTTATAACAAGCACTCTGAGAAAAAAAGATATTCGATTACTCGATATTTATATAACAAAAATTATAAATTAAAAAGTATCGCGCGGTTCTACAGAATAAACATCAAAATCAGATAATTTCACCTTTTTTAGAACAAACTCATCTCCAATAAATTTTTGAATTACTTCCTTTTCAAAAGGATTTTGATGATCCTCTAAAAACACTAATTTTTGCTTTGATAAGTTATTTTCTTCAATATATCGTAAAACATAGTCATTGAATTTATAATATAGAAGTGGTGGTTTACCATCTAAAATCAAAACGTACCCCCATAATTTTGGATCAGAAACCAATATATTTTTTTCACCCTTAATATAAGGTTTAGCCTCATTTAATTTACGTGCTTTTTCACTGTCAAAATATATAGTTGCATCTCTAAATTGATATGCAATATTCTGCTCAATCGGTTTATATTCTTTATCCCAAGTATATCTAAACGGATAAGTGAAAAATGCAGCTATTGCTATTACAGCAATTGCAATAAAACTAATTGATAAAATATTTCCAATTTTAGAGTTTAATTTCAGCCCGAAATATATGCTCGGAACTAAAATAAAAGGAAAGTAGAAAGTCGATTTAATAAAAAGATCCATATCTGTACCGAACGATGCAAAATATGGTAAAATCAAAATTAATAATGCATAATAAAATTTTATTGAAATTTTATTCTTAAAAGACTTAACGAGCATTATTATAGCTAAAAAGTAAAAGCTATATGTTGGAACCATAGCTGATCTATGGATAAACCCTGGATAAATAATATAAAAAATAATTAAAAAACTTACTATTAAAAATAATATCATCAACCAATATTGACGAAAGGATTTAATCGAAAAAATTAAGATTAACGGCAATATCATTAATAGTTTTGCTATAATCTTTTTATGCCATATTATAAGTCCTGAAGAACCATGAGTGGTATCATGTTTAAGTAGCTCTATAGCTTTTACAATTCCAGATATAAATTCTTGTGGTGTTTGAAGGAATATAAAATAATATGAAATCATGAGGATTGATCCAAGCCCAATCCATATAATTTGCTTCCAAAATTCTCTTTTATTATTTAAAAATAGAAATATTAATAAAGGAATAATAAAAATGGTGCTAGTTATAAATACAAAGATGAGGCTCGTAAAAAAAAATCCAACCAGCATTAAAAAAAATTTCTTTTTATATAATAAAAAAAAACTAAGACTTGCAATTAGGCAATTAAATATTAAATAATTTATGGATGAATGATTGGTTGAAATTACAGTTGGCGAATAAAGAATAAATTGCGCTAAAATGCACCAAACTCCAACCAGAATAGGTGATACGGAAATTTTCAAATAGGATGCAGTAGAATATCCCATGAGAAATGCACTCACAATACTAAATGTTACCAATAAATAATTAGTAATCAGGTAATTATCAAATATAAATGGAGAATAAAGAATGTACCAATATGTCAACCCACTTTTTGCAATGCCAGGAATGGTATGTAAAATGAAAAAAGCTTCATCAGAGAATACCATCCCTTTGTTTAATAACCAAAAAACCTCAAAGAGAACAGCAATCAAAAACAGGATACTCAAAAACCAAGATAACTTGGAATTAAATTTTTTATGCAAATTCAAATTTCAATATTTTTTATATTTTTTATAATATCCTGAATCTCTGGATCTTTCAATTCCAGATAAAAAGGTAACCTAATTAAAACTTCAGAGTACCTATCTGATTTTTCTAAAACGCTACCATTATACTTTTCCTTATAGAAACTACTTTTATGTAAACTTAGGTAATGAAAAACAGCATGTATTTCTTTTTCCTTTAACTTCTTTATTATTTTCTTACGTTGACTTGAATTTTCACATATCAAATAGAACATATGTGCATTATTAGTAGCAAAATTAGGTATCTCAGGTAGTCCTATCCTATTTTTTTGAGCCCATTCTTTTAATCCCCAATAATACTCATTCCAAATTTCTTTTCTACGATTTTGAATTTTTTGTAATTCCTCCAACTGGGCCCATAAAAAAGCAGCAATAATCTCTGAAGGGAGAAATGAACTTCCTAAATCAACCCAGCCATACTTATCTACTTCACCTCTAAAAAAAGCTGAGCGATTTGTCCCTTTTTCCCAAATTATTTCCGCCCGCTCCTTAAATCTATCTTCATTCACTACCAGCATCCCTCCTTCTCCAGAAATTATATTTTTGGTTTCATGAAAAGAAAAGGCAGCTAAATGACCAATAGATCCTAATGCCCTTTTTACTCCATCATTACCTGTATAATAGCTGTCAATTGCCTGTGCAGCATCTTCTATAACGAAAAGTTCATATTTATCTGCCAATGCCATAATCTTATCCATATCACAGGCAACTCCAGCATAATGCACAGGGACAATAGCTTTAGTTTTGGAAGTAATTAATGCTTCAATTTTATCTTCATCAATACCAGGATGATCTAATCTGCTGTCTGCAAAAATTATTTTTGCTCCTCTCAAAACAAAGGCGTTAGCTGTTGATACAAAGGTATAAGAAGGCATAATTACTTCATCTCCTGGTTTTAAATCGATAAGAAGTGCCGCCATTTCCAACGCGTCTGTACACGACGTGGTTAGCAAACATTTTCCAAAATTATATCGCTCTTTTAAATAATCCTGACATAGCTTGGTGAATTTACCGTTGCCAGAAATTTTACCTGCATTTACTGCATCATATATATAATGAGTTTCTTTTCCGGTAAGGTAAGGCTTGTTAAATGGAATCATATAAATTTATTTAATTAAGCGAGAAGGATTTCCTACATACAGTCCAGGAACTGCTAAATTTTTAATAACAACTGTTCCTCCTCCTGTTTGTAGATTTGCAGAAAGATTTAAATTATCAATCACCACAGTATTTATTCCCAAATTAGACTGTTCACCAATCTTCACAAATCCCGCAAGAGAAACTCTTGGAGATAAAAAACAATGGGAAGCAATTTTTGAATCATGAGCAATAGAACACCCAATATTAATTAAAATATTATCTTTTAATTCTACCTTTGCGTCTAATATACACCCTGGATATATAATATTTCCTTCTCCCATAATAACAGAATCATCTATAATTGAAGTAGAATGAATAATATTAGCGAAGGGAATAATACCTTTATAGTTATTAAAGAGTTTTTTCCTTATATCCATGTGTTTATATCCAATTCCTATAAAGAGCTCATCGAATTCATTATTCAGGTAAGCACTTTTAGTCATATTCGATTTACCTTGAACTTTAAAACCTTCAATTGTATTTAAATTAGTATAATCATCAAAGAATATAATATTAGAAAAGTGATTGTCTGAAATTGCGAAATGAGCAATTTGTTTTCCTAATTGCCCTGCTCCTATAATTGCAAGAGTTTTTCTATCCATTGGTAATTAAAAGATTTCCCTAATAATAAAATTAGGTCGATTTTGGACTTGTTTGAAAATTTTAAAAAGATAAATCCCAATTAATCCTAAAAAGGTAGAAACTATTCCCAATATCAAAACATTTAATGCAATTAGTGATGTCCATCCTAATTGGATTGTATTCCCTAAAAAAAGTTTCAATATAACTAAAAATGTAATGAATATTGAGCTTGCCAAGGTAATAAATAAGCCTGAATAAAAAAGATATTCAAGCGGTTTTCCAGAAAACGAGGTAATTGCCTGAATCATTAACTCTAATCTCTTTCTTGTATTATAGGTACTTTCGCCTTCACGTAATCCTTTTTTTACTGGTATACCTATTTGATTATATCCAGTCCAATACATCATTCCACCAAAAAATAAATTTGCATCACCCAACTTAAGTAGGCTATTTACATACCTCCTCTTCATCAATCTTTCAGATACAATGTTTTTAGGAATTTTGACATCAGAGAATTTATTAATCGCCCACCAGAAAATTTTACCTCCCAAATTTTCAATGATTTTACCCTTTCTAACTTCCTGATATCCATAAACAACGTCAACTTCTGTAATGTTCTTAAACGTATCAAAACAAGTTATAATAAAACTGGGAGAAACTTCTAAATCATTATCTATTACAAAAACATATTCCCCTTTAGCATGCTCCAATCCTGCTTGCATTGCGTAATGATGACCAAAATTACGTGATAGGTCTATAACAGTTATTTGAGGAATTTCATTTTTCCTTTTCAATAAATATTCTAAAGAGTCATCAGGAGACCCATCATTTACAAATATTAATTCAAAATCTTTTATATCTAACTTAGCAATTGATTCAAGAATTTCTACTAAGAACGTTTCTAAGAAACGTCTGGATTTATATAAAGTAGTTACAACTGATAAGGTCATTTTAAATTGATTTTTTTATGACTTTTATAAATTATATAGCCACTTCTATCATTACTATTTTTAATAAAACTTAATTCATTATTTTGAAGATTCTTTTCAAAATCAAAAGCATTGTTTTTATCAAAATAAGGTAACAAGTACTCCGTTTCTTTGGATAAAAAATAAACTCCGGAAAAATTATTTCTTGTTAATTGAGGCTTTGAAAATTCGTTTAAAGAAACATTAATTACTCCTTTTAAAAAATCATATCCTGTAGAAAGTTGTACTAAATGAGATCCTATAAAATCTCCCCCCATTCTAGCTCCAACCTCTATAGCGACAATTTTGCCGTTACTTTGAATTTTAAATTCTGAATGACTCGCTCCAAATTGAATCTTTAAAGCATTCAGAGCTTTTAAAGTTTCGGAAATTATGCTTTCTATAAAATGCTCTCCCAATTGAGATGGCTGATGATGCGCTAATTCTACGAAATGAGGTTCTCCTGTGGTTACTTTGTCAGTAATCGCTAAAATATAATGCTCCCCTCTCCAGGAAATACTTTCTACACTAACCTCTATCCCTACAATAAATTCCTCAACGACTACTTGTTTCTCTATTGATTGTTCTAAAGCTATATCAATTCCAATTTCAAGCTCATTAAAATTAGAAACTTTGACTACACCACGACTACCCGATCTGTCAGTTGGTTTTACAATTAACGGAAATTCAAAATCTTCAAAATCTTCAATATTAAACTTTCGTAAAGCAATTGATTTTGGCGAATTTACACCATTAAGAAAAAAGGCCTCTCTCATTTTCGCCTTATTCGTAGAAATGATTCCAGACAAATATGAATTTGAAATCAAATTCATTTTTTCTGCCACAAAACAAATAGTTGGAATGCAAATATCGGTAGCAATTGTGGTTATTCCATCAATATCTATTTCCTCGCATTTCGTTAAAATAAGTTCCTTTTCTAAAACTGAAATAGGATAAAAATAATCAGCAATATTTTTACAAATAGCATCACTATTATCCCAAGCAAAACAATGAGTTTCTATACCTAACTTATTAGCTTTTTCCACTAATGGTTTTTGCAGATAGCTAGCCCCAAGTATAGCGAGTTTTTTCAATACTTAAAATTTAACGGTTACTAAGGTTCCTAAAATAATTAATATCAAACCTATCACTTTACCCCAAGTAAATGTTTCCTCTAATAAAAAAATACCTATTAAAAATACTAAAGCAGGTGAAAGGCTCATAAAAGGATAAGCCACAGTAATTTCAAATTTAGTCATGGCAGCCATCCAGAACAAGGATGCAACAAAGGCACTTATGAACCCAGAGAGTATATAAATATCGAACAAAGCACCGAATAAAAATTTAATTTTATCAAAAGAACCTTCTGGTAAACTCCCAAGAGTATTTAATCGCCATTTTAAAATAATTTGGCCATAAATAGTAAATAAAATGGTGCCAAAAATATAAAGATATCCTGTCATACCAATTTGCTTAAATAATCACCATATTTACTTTTTCCATTATGTAGTGTGTCAACTTGAATTTCGTAATTCACTATAAATACATTTATATACGCTACCTTTTCTGAGCAACTATTTTTTTACTTTGCCTATTTTTGGATAACCTTTATAAATTTAGATACATCTTCCAGCAAAACTATAATAATATGTTATTAAAACAATTTTGAAAAACTGAATCATAATAAAGGAATTGCAATCTTTATTTATGACTCAAATTTAACTCATGAATTTTAAATATTATTTTTTAAATCCATCATAAAATTATTTAAAAAAAGCTCCCTATCTTATAGTTAGACACATACAAAAGCATTTTTTAAGTATTTCTCTCAATTAATAATTTAATCATTTATTTGTAATGGACATTAGCCCTTTAAGTCTATCAGATATATTGTTTATTATAATAATCCTTATATTTTCCTAAAGTCACATTTTTTAGCCAATCCTCGTTATTCAAATACCAATCGATTGTTTTTTCAAGTCCCTCTTCAAATGTAACTGTAGGTTTCCAACCTAATTCCTTATTAATTTTAGTCGCATCAATAGCATATCTCTTATCATGACCAGGCCTATCTTTAATATAAGTTATTAAATTTTCAGATGTTCCTTTCTCACGATTTAGCTTCTTATCCATGATACTACATAATAATTTAACCAAATCTATATTTTGCCATTCATTAAAACCACCAATATTGTAGGTAGCTTTATTTTTTCCCTCATGAAAGGCCAAGTCTATGGCTATAGCATGATCTATTACATACAACCAGTCTCTGGTATATTTCCCATCGCCATAAACAGGCAAACTCTTATTTTCTATTATATTATTAATAAAAAGAGGGATCAACTTCTCTGGAAATTGATTTGGACCATAATTATTAGAACAATTCGTAATAATATAAGGTAAATCATAAGTTTCACCATAAGCTCTTACAAAATGATCTGAACTAGCTTTTGATGCAGAATATGGGGAATTAGGATCGTAGGAAGTAGTTTCAGTAAATAAACCAGTTTCTCCTAGCGTTCCATAAACTTCATCTGTACTAATATGATAAAATAAATTATTCTCGAACCCTTTAGACCAGTGCTCCTTTGCTGCATTTAGCAAATTCATAGTTCCAATTACGTTAGTTTTAACAAAGGCTAAAGGATCGGTAATTGATCTATCAACATGTGATTCTGCTGCTAAATGAATTATTTTATCGAATTTATATTCTTTAAATAAATCATTAATCTCGTCGGCATTATTTATATCTGCCTTTAAGAATTTATAATTATCCTTTTGCTCAATATCTTTTAAATTTTCAAGATTTCCTGCGTAAGTTAAAGCATCCAAATTATAAATTTCATATTCCGGATATTTATTCACAAAAAGCCTCACGACATGGGAACCTATAAAACCTGCTCCACCTGTAATTAATATTTTCATATAGTTAATTATAATAATTTTGATACCATTTTACAAAATTCGATACACCTTGCTGAACGGAGGTATTAGGTTTGTAATTATAGTCATTTTCCAATGCACTAACATCTGCCCAAGTCTTTGTTACGTCTCCAGGTTGCATAGGTAACATTTCTTTTTTAGCTACAATACCAGTCTGATTTTCAATTTCACTAATAAAATCCATCAATTTTATTGGCTTACTATTTCCTATGTTATAAAGGGAATAATTTTTAGAACTATCTACCTTATTCTTATTAATTACTTTAAATATACCTTCAATAATATCATCTATATAAGTAAAGTCCCTTTCTTGATTCCCATTATTAAAAACCTTTATAGGTCTGTCATTTAAAATAGCATCAGTAAACAAGAACATTGCCATATCTGGTCTTCCCCATGGCCCGTAAACGGTAAAGAATCTAAGACCTGTAGTTTTAAAACCATATAAATGGCTATACGTATAGGCCATTAACTCATTACTCTTTTTGGTTGCAGCGTATAAACTTATCGGATGGTCTACATTATCTTGAGTGTCAAAAGGAATCTTTTCATTCTGACCATAAACACTAGAACTACTAGCATACACTAAATGTTCTATTTTGTTATTCCTACAGCATTCTAACACGTTTAAAAAACCAACAACATTACTATCTATATAAGATTCTGGATTTTCTATGCTATATCTCACTCCTGCTTGAGCAGCAAGATTACATACTATATCAAATTGATTTTCTGAAAATAATTTTGGTAAATTTTCTCTATCCTCTAAATTAAGACGTACAAACTTAAAATTTGAAGAAGAACTTTTAGCAAGATGATTATATTGTTCTGCCTCTGGTCTTGCAACCCCTAACTCTTTTAATCTGTTGAATTTAAGATTCACATCATAATAATCATTGATGTTATCAATCCCAACAACTTCATAACCTTCTTTTAAAAGGGTTTTCGATAAATGAAATCCTATAAAACCGGCAGCGCCTGTTACTAAAATCTTCTTCATAAATTTGGCTTATTTAGCTTCCCAATACGTATAAATCAAAACCAATTTTCTTCAAATTGGCTTTATCTAAAATTCTTCGCCCATCAAATAGAAATGCTGGCTTCAACATATAATCATAGATAGCTTGCCAATCAAGAGTTTTAAACTCATCCCATTCTGTTAATAAAGCTACTGCATGTGCATCTTCGCAAGCAGCTTTTGAAGAATTAACAACCGTAACTAATGCTCGATTTTCTTTGTCAGAACGTGTCCCTAAATATTCTAAATCAGCAAAAATTTGCTCTTCTGTTACCTTTGGATCGTAAATTACAATTTCTGCTTGCTCATTCAATAAGTAATCTGCAACATATATAGCAGCAGATTCACGAGTATCATTAGTATCTTTTTTGAAGGCCCAACCTAAAATGGCAATTTTCTTACCCGATACAGTATTAAAAAGCGTTTGTACTATTTTGGCTGCAAATCTTCTTTTTTGATGATCGTTCATTAAGATTACTTGTTCCCAGTAATCTGCTACTTCGTTTAATCCAAAAGATTTAGCAATATATACTAAGTTAAGAATATCCTTTTGAAAACAAGAACCGCCAAAACCAACGGATGATTGTAAAAACTTAGGCCCAATTCTAGAATCCATTCCAACTGCTTTTGCAACTTCATTCACATCAGCTCCGGTTTTCTCACATAACTCGCTCATAGCGTTTATACTTGAAACTCTCTGGGCTAAAAAAGCATTAGCTGTTAACTTGGAAAGCTCTGAAGACCAAATATTTGTAGTAAGTATTTGGTTTGAAGGAATCCAATTAGAATAAATATCAACTAAAGATTGAACAGCGTCTTTTCCCTTAGCTGTATCTATATCCCCACCAATTAAAACACGATCAGGATTGTTTAGATCCTGCACTGCAGTTCCTTCTGCTAAAAATTCAGGATTGGAAAGAATTTGAAAATTCACACCATTACCAGTATTCTCTAAAATATCTTTTAAAGCTTGAGCGGTTCTCACTGGCAATGTTGACTTTTCTACAACAATCTTGTCTGTTTTCGCAACTCGTGCAATTTGACGAGCACATAACTCTATATATTTTAAATCTGCGGCCATACCCTTACCCATACCATAGGTTTTGGTAGGTGTATTTACAGAGATAAAGATCATATCAGCCTTATCAATGGCATCATCTACATTAGTAGAAAAAAATAGATTTCTACCTCTTGCTTCTTTAACTATTTCTGAAAGACCTGGCTCGTAGATTGGTATATTTTCTACATTAGTATCATTCCAAGCCGCAATTCTTTTTTCATTAATATCAACTACATTAACGCTTATGTCCGGGCATTTTTGAGCTATAACTGCCATAGTTGGTCCTCCAACATAACCGGCTCCAATACAGCAAATGTTCTTAATTTTCATTATATAAATATCTTAAAAAGACGAATATCGTCTCACTTAATTTTTTCGTTTATAATTTTTTATCGCATTTTGAACCTAACACTCCCTTCACATCATAAATCACAGCATTATCAGATTTCAAATTATCAAAATTGATCTCCAAAAATTCTTTGTGTGAAACAGCTAATACAATAGAATCAAATTTTTCTGAAGGTAAACTTTGTGTTGTCTGCAAAGAATATTCATGTTCAACTTCCTTCGGATTTGCCAACGGATCAAAAATTGTTACATTCATTCCATAGTCCTTCAGGTTTTTAATCACATCCACTACCTTGGTATTTCTTACATCCGGACAATTCTCTTTAAAAGTTATACCAAGAACAAGAACGTTTGCCCCTTTCACCTTAACATCGTTATTAAGCATAAGTTTTACAACCTCTGAGGCTACATATTGCCCCATAGAATCATTCATTCTACGCCCTGCTAAAATTATTTCTGGATGATAACCTAACTCTTGAGCCTTTTGAGCCAAATAATACGGATCTACACCAATACAATGACCGCCAACTAATCCTGGCTTAAATGGTAGAAAATTCCATTTCGTTCCAGCAGCTTCTAATACGTCTTGTGTATCAATATCCATCATATTGAATATCTTTGCCAACTCATTTACAAAAGCAATATTAATATCTCTTTGAGAATTCTCAATGACTTTTGCTGCCTCTGCTACTTTAATTGTTGGTGCCAAATGAGTCCCAGCAGTAATTACACTAGAATACAACTCATTAACTTGTACGCCAACCTCTGGAGTAGAACCTGCTGTAACTTTTAAAATCTTCTCTACAGTGTGCTCTTTATCTCCCGGATTAATTCTTTCAGGAGAATATCCTGCATAAAAATCTTCATTGAATTTTAATCCACTAACCTTTTCTAAAACGGGCACACATTCATCTTCGGTTACCCCAGGATAAACAGTTGATTCATAAATTACAATATCTCCTTTCTTCAATACTTTACCTATGCTCTCACTACTCTTATATAGCGGCGTAAGATCTGGTCTATTATTTTTATCTACAGGTGTAGGAACCGTAATGATATAGTAATTACAATCTTTTATAGCTTCAAGATCTGTAGTACAAAATAGACCATTATTTTCTGTTGGAGAATCAACTAAAGCAGATTTTAAAAGTTCATCTTCCACTTCTAATGTGCTATCATGACCACCCATCAATTCTTTAACTCTACCCTTATTGATATCAAATCCAATTACAGGGTATTTTGTAGCAAACAATCTTGCTAATGGTAAACCAACATAGCCAAGACCTATTATCGCAATCCTCTTATTATTCATCTTATTATATTATTTAAAAATTATCTTCTAGATACTAAAGAAGATAATTGAAACTAATTTTATTTTAAATTATCCCAATACCATTTAACGGCTTCTTTTAGGCCCGTTTTTATATCAAATTCTGGATTATAGTCCAAATGAGATTTTGCCTTATCGATGGAAGCTAAAGAATGTGGAATATCTCCTGCCCTATTAGGTCCGTGTTTAATTTCAACTTCTCCTATCTTAGGATCATATTCTGAAAGATATTCTTTTAATAATGAAGTTAGTTCCATCAAATTAGTTCTATCACCAACTGCTGTATTATAAACTTCATTCACAGCATTTTCATTTTCTGATGTTAATGCTAATAAATTCATTTGAATTACATTATCTATATAGGTGAAATCACGAGAATAGGTACCATCTCCATTGATAATTGGCGACTCATAATTCATTAATTGAATAACAAATTTTGGTATAACGGCAGCATATGCACCATTAGGATCTTGCTTTCTACCAAATACATTAAAATACCTTAAACCTATTGTATCTAAATTATAAGCAGATTTAAAAATATCTGCGTATAATTCATTTACGTATTTTGTAATAGCATAAGGAGATAACGGTTTTCCAATAATATGTTCTACTTTTGGAAGGTTTTCAGAATCACCGTACGTAGAAGAACTTGCTGCATAAACAAATCTCTTTACACCTTCATCTCTAGCAGCAACCAACATATTCAAAAAACCTGATACATTCACATCATTACTTGTAATTGGATCTTTTAAAGATCTTGGCACAGAACCTAAAGCAGCCTCATGGAAAATATAATCAACACCACTAACAGCTTGTTTACAAGTTTCTAAATTTCTTATATCACCTTCAATTAACTTGAAATTAGACTTTTTTAAAACAACGTCTAAATTCTCTTTTTTACCTGTAGCAAAGTTATCCAAACAAATAACATTTGCTCCGATATCTACCAATGTTTCACATAGATTAGAGCCTATAAATCCAGCTCCACCTGTAACTAATATTGTTGAAGATCTTAACTTAGAATACTGTTCTTTAAACATGTAGATTAAATATTTTTCAATTACAAGCGGCAAAGATAAGCTTTCTTAAATAAGAGTTAGGTAGTTATCTATTAAAGAAATGTGAAAACGTTAAGATCTATTTTAAATTTGCTACTATTCGTTTGAATAAATTTAGTGTTATTATTTCAAGAACAAGCTCGTTAAATTTATATTAATACCCCTATCTTTCTTGCTTTTAATCCGCTTTGAACGTATCTTGGATTAATAACTAAATAAAGAATAAAATGAAAGATTACGGAACTTTATCTCAAGCTATGAATAAATTAAAACTTGAGGAAGGATATGAGCACGATTTTAATCTATTAGATGAGCAAATTGAAATTAAATCTCAGAAAGAAACTTATAAAACCAATGAGTTTGACGTTGATAAAGTTTTAAGGTTTGAAGGAATGAGTAATCCAGACGATAATTCTATACTTTATGCTATTACAACTCATAATGGTAAAAAAGGTCTATTAGTAGACGGGTATGGAATCTCTAGCGGTCAAGTTTCGCAGGCCATGATGGATAAATTAGACCTAAAGCAAAATAGACCGGTAGACTAGGCGTTAATTTAATATTAAAGCCATTCGAAAAATTGCAAGCATATCTAAACTATTGTAATTTTGTATTGAAAACGAAAAAACAATAAAAAAAAACTATGGACTATTTAGGACTTGACAAAAACAAAACAGCTAATACCGTAAAAGAATTAAATACTTTATTGGCAGATTATCACCTATACTATCAAAAACTTAGAAATTTTCATTGGAACGTTATTGGTAAAAATTTCTTTGATCTTCATGAAAAATTTGAAGAGTTATATGATGATGCTAAGTTAAAAGTAGATGAAATTGCCGAAAGAATTCTTACACTAAGATTTCAACCCACAAGTAATTTGAGCGATTATTTAAAAGCTTCTAACATTAAAGAATCACCCTCTGACATTTCAGATTCAACTATGATCAAAACATTATTAGACGATCATGGGACATTACTTAAGCAAATGCGAAAAGTAACTGAAGTTGCAGAAAAAGGTGGTGATGAAGGTACAATTGACTTGATTGGTGCGTATATTCGTGAATTAGAAAAAACAAGCTGGATGCTTGATGCTTGGAAAATGAAAACTACTGAAAATCATAAACCAGTATAATAATAGGTATTGAATGTTTGAAAAATTTGATTTTAACAAATCAATTAGGGGAATTTGGGATAAGCTAGCCGAATGGTTAGATTCAATTATTCTGAATTTCCCTAATTTTGTTTTAGCCGCTATAGTATTTCTATTTTTTATTTTTATAGCAAAATATGTAGCAAAACTCTTTGACGGAATTCTTCGTAAAAAGGGCTCTCAAGATTCTATAAGACAGATTACAACTAAAGTTGTAAAAGTAGTTGTGATACTTATAGGTTTTTTTATAGCATTAGGACTTTTAAATCTAGATAAGGTTCTTACATCCATATTAGCTGGTGCCGGTGTAGTTGGTTTAGCAATAGGTTTGGCATTGCAAGGAACTCTTAACAATACATTTTCAGGAGTTATTTTAAGCTTTCTCCCAGAGATTCAAATTGGAGACTGGGTAGAGACCAATGGTTTTATCGGTGAGATTATGGAAATAAATCTTAGAAGTATTATTATTAAAGAGCCAGATAACAATTATGTAATGATCCCTAACTCTAAGATCATTGATGAGCCTTTCAAAAATTTTACAAGAACTAATAGGTCTAGAGTAATGTTAGATTGCGGTGTTTCTTACAGCAGCGATTTAGAATTTGTTGAAAAGCTAACAAAAGAAACCTTAGATGATATTTTTCCACAACGTGGAAACGAAGAAGTGGAATTTATGTATCAAGCATTTGGAGATAGTTCTATTAATTTTGTTGCAAGATTCTGGACAGATGTTACTAATAGTAAAGATATTTTGGTAGCTAAAAACAAAGCTATTATAGCAGTTAAGAAGGCTTTTGATAAGAATAATATTAATATTCCATTCCCAATTAGAACAATAGATTTCAGCAATAATCTATCGGTTAATAAGCCTAATTCAGAGTCATAGTTGTTTTAGATACTTACAGCTAAGTCTAATAATAATATCAAAATAAAATGCCCGATCTTACGATCGGGCATTTTATTTTGATATTTTAAAGCATGCTTTCTAAAAAGTAAGACCTAATCCTACACTAAGTCTAGCTCCTTCTCCACCTGTAAATAAACTCACATTTCCATTTAAAGATCCTGCGCTATTTATCCATAACCCACCACCATAACTGTCATGCCATGATTTACTAGAATCTGTTTCAGACCATACGCGCCCTATATCATAACCGCCGTATATTCCTATTTGTAAAGGTAGAAATTTGGTTTTAAATTGGTCAAAACTATATCTAAGGTCTCCACTCGCTATAAAATATTTTTTTCCAGAAAATCTGCTTTCTCTAAAAGATCGCAAGCCATTCTCTCCCCCCAGCTGAGCAGATTGATAGAACTCATAATCATCTCCAATATTAATTTGCGCCTCGGCTGAAGATTTTAAAACTAATTTTCTACTCGGTATTAATGCATTATAAAATCCCAAGTAAGGTTTGAAATATCCATAAACTTGATCAACATCTGCAGTATTAAATTGACCACCTAAGTTCAGCTCAAATTTCATACCTCTGGTAGGATTGATAATATTATCATAACTTTCATATCTATACATTCCATCTAAACCTGCAAAATATTTTCTTGAAAAGAAATCTGCATCATTGGTAGTAAAATCGTTAGTAATAAATCTATTCTGATATTTCTTAACTTTTACAGATTCGAAGTTTGCCTTATATCCAAAATAACTTCCAAAAGGTGATTTTCGAACAAAGCCCGCATGGATTCCAATTTTACCAACTCCTACTCTATTATAGTCGTATCCTAAATCATCATCATAATTAGGAGTTTGATTTCCGTAACCAAAGAAATTCTTTGTGAAATCTGGATTATTGAAATAGGCTCCTACTTCCAGATTGAAATTCCCTACTATATTAGCAAACTCTGCCGCATAATTAATAAAATAACTATCGGTACCAAAGTAATATCCTACCCCTAAAGAATATTGAGCAGTAAATGGATTTCTCTTAAAATCGTAAACAGATTTCACACTCTCTACTCCTATTTTAAAACCTTGATCTGGATTATATCCAAAACCTGGTCTTATACTATTAGAAGAATAGATCTTTTTATCTTTATCATAGGTATTCCTATTATAACTATCAGACAATCTAAGCTTAGCAGTATTCGCTTCTTTAAAAGTATTAGGTTGCGATTTATAATCGTAAATTTTGAGCTTACTGCTGTTCTTTACAGTATAAACATCATTATTTTGTCCACCAACAATCCTTAAAAAGATATAATTATCTCCTTCACCCTCCACGTTTATCTTATCATCATCATCCAATCCATATACCCATATCTCGTTAGTTTCCTCTTTTTTATAAGTCTTTTCGCTTAAAACTTCGGCTCTCTTTCCGTCTTTATCTCTGCTTATCTTAACGTTTGTTTCCCCATTTGGCATTCTTGTGATATCAATAAAATCATCTTTATCTGTTCCTGTAACAATTGCCAAAGTAGCTAGATAGTCATAATATCGAAGTGATATATCTACAATGTTATCTCTTCTCCCTTTAAGTTTTTGAATAATATCCTGAGAGGTTTCTCCTTGAGTTTCTGGAGGAAGTTTAGAAAATGCATTTTCAATAACTTCATCTGTAATATGGTCTTGCACATATTTTGCCTGTTCCATCCAAGTTTCTCGTCCTACATTTTGCAAAAGCTCTCTATCTAAACCAATAGCAGCAGTATTAAACCATTTTACATTAGAAATATCTTCGCTATATACAGCAAATTGTTTTGCGAAACCGCTAATTCCTCTAAGTGTTCCGAAAAAAGCACCGTCAAAATTAGAAAATACCTGATCTCTATCTCTTGGAATAGGTTCAAACATATTCTTGCCATCCTTCGTATCGGTTTCTGCCCATCTCCATTGATCACTGTGTCTATCCCAGTCTCCAATCAACATATCAAAAACCCGAGCTTTTACATAAGAAGGTTCATCTAATTTGTATTTTTCATCTTTGCGAAGCTTCTCGAACATATCTTCGGTACTTATAATATCTTCATTTGGATGACCAAAACTCGCATATCCTTTCCATCCTTCTTCTGGCCTTTCTTCAATCATATAAATCTCATCACCATGTCCATTATTATATTTTCCAAGCCTCTTTTGCTTCGGAAGATAAAATACCTCAGGATTGGTATGACTTACATCAATGGCATCTGCTAAAGTAGGTATGGCCAAAAATCCATATGGATGCGCTGAAGTATAAAAATCTTGAACCAGATCTTCCGCAACCGTATTTTTAAGTCCATCTTGCATAGGATCTCCTTTAAAAGCCACAGTTTGTAAGAATTGAATGGCTTTTTTCTTTACCCTTCTCATATTATACTCTCGTCCTAAAGAATCTTTTACTCTAATAGATATAGTTTGATGTCCACCACCTTCTCTAATTGGTGTTAATCCACCATATAAAGTGTCAAGATCTGCAACATTTACGGTTATATTGGTTCCGTATAACGCTCTATATCTGTCTCCCCAAAGAGTTTTAAACGCTTCTCCTTTTTCTGTCTCTTCTTTTGAATAAACCGAAGTTGTTTTAGTTGCTTGAAAATCGGAAGGGAACTTAGAACTATCAAATTCTTTAGGAGCATCAAAAACTTCTTTTTGATATAGTAATTTTGGCTTATTTTCTACACTTCCGAAATAACTCACCCAAGAAGAACCATCTTCAAAAACATCATAAACAGCAAAACCTTCACCAGCATTTGCAAAGTATCCATCATTACTTAACACCACATAAGAATCTTTTGAACCAGAGCCAGAAACTATTTGTCTAATACTGTCGTGCTCAATATACTGCAGCCCATGCTCATGTCCAGATACAAATAAAGATCTTTTATGATTTTTAACTATCCCCTTTAATCTGGTTGCCAACGATTTGTATCGCTCATTCTGCGCATCTTGTATAGAAACTCCCCCACTAGTTCTAATTAACGAAGCAAGTGAACCTAAAATAGGGATTGGGATCTTTTTTTGAGACGGATAGATATGTCTGGCAAAATTATATTGCCCACCATGAACACCATTTGTAAAAACGGGATGATGCAAGGCGATAATCACCATTTTATCTTGATTCTTATCCAGTTCTGAAGAAAGATGATTTAACATCGCTTCTCTCGATTTTATTTGAGGAGAATTATCATTAATTAAAGGATGTCTATCCCAATCTTCTAGGTACCATTGAGAATCTATAATTACCAACTGAATATTATCTGAAATCTCTATGCTCTCAAATCCGCTCCCGGTATCTGGAGCCCATTTCAACTTGTCATGAAATTTCTCTTTTAAATAATCACGTTGCCTATTTAAACCTTGAATACCTTCACTGTACCAATCATGATTACCTGGAATAAAAATTACATTACCATCATAATTTTCAATTGCGTCTAATTGAGCATCCAATCTATATTCTGACTGTTCTCTTAAAGGATCATTCTTAGGTGGCATTCCCCCTGGATATATATTATCGCCTAAAAAAATGGTATAATTATCTGTTCTTTTAACAGAATCTATATAGCTTTTAAAAGCTAACAACGCAGGAGAAGATCCTCCGGGAGGTGAGTAACCTGCATCTCCCACTAAGTAAAAAGATTTTTCAATTTTCTTACCTGTTGGATATTTAAAGTTTTCTGTTGGTTCACCAGGCCTATATTTTGGAGCATATGTAGAACAACTGTAAATGAGAGATAATCCGAGTATAGTTAGAATTATGTTATTTTTTTTCATACAAATCGAAGAGACGTTTTTTTTTTCTAATTTGGCTTGATCTTAATAGAAAATTGATGACCGAATTAATAAATCAAGCCGAGAAATTTACCTTTGAATTATTCAAAGAAAAATTACCAAACACTTATATTTATCACAACTACAACCACACGCAGCGTGTGGCTAAAAGTACTAAAGAATTAATTGAGAATTCTGAAATTAATGTTAAAGAGGAACAAGCGCTTATGCTTGCAGCATGGCTTCATGACACAGGATATACTGTTACTTATGAAGGTCATGAAGATGAAAGCATTAAAATAGCTACCTCCTTTTTAAAAGACCATCATGCAGATTCTGAGGTGATAGATTTGGTAATTAGCTGTATAGAAGCTACTAAAATGGATTATGTTCCAAAATCTAAGATCCAAGAAATCATTAGAGATGCAGATGCCTCTCATTTTGCCAAAGAATATTTTGGAGAAACAAGCGAGTTGTTAAGACAGGAATTAAAACTCTTAAACATTCATAATTTTTCTGAAAAAGAATGGAGACAAGAAAACATCAAAGTTTTTACTGAAAAGCATAAATATTACACCAATTATGCGCTTAAAAATTGGCAACCCATTAAAGAAGATAACTTATTAGACCTTCTAGAAGCTCAAAACAAGCAGCGTAAAAAGAATAAAAAAGAAGACACCAAAGCAAAATTAAAAGCCGAGTACAAAAACAATAACCCGGAGCGTAGTATTCAAAGTTTGTTTAGAATTACACTTAGAAACCACATAAAATTAAGTGATATCGCAGATACAAAAGCAAACATCTTGCTTTCTGTAAATGCTATTATCATCTCCTTAGCACTTTCTAACTTAATTCCAAAATTAGACGCAGTTTCTAACAGACATCTTTTAATTCCAACACTTATCTTGGTAATTTTTAGTGTTGCATCTATCATTTTGTCAATCATGTCTACTAGACCTAATGTAACTACTGGAGAGTTTACAAGAGAACAGGTTAAAACAAGAAAAATCAACCTATTATTCTTCGGAAATTTTCACAAAATGCCTTTTGAACAATTCAAATGGGGTGTAAACGAAATTATAAAAGATAAAGATTATGTTTACGAATCTTTAATGCTCGATTTACACTTATTAGGTAAAGTATTACACAGAAAATATCTACTACTAAGACTTACCTACACCGTATTTATGGTTGGAATGATTTGCTCTGTAATTAGTTTCGTAATAGCTTTTTACTTGCTTAAATAATCTACCAAACCTTCATAAGTTATAGAATTATCGGTTGAAGTTTCATCAGGGTTATATAGAATATTAACCCTGATGGCTTTTAATCCTATAACTCCTTGAACATCTTCTAACTCCAACAACTCTACTTTGTCCCCCAAATAATCTTTGGTTTGCAGATATTTTACATAACGTAAATATTCACGCTCATCACTACTTTGAGAATAGATAATGGCAATTTTACCTTTTTGGGTAATTCGCTCTTCTGTATTCTTTATATACGCTTTATCTATTCGCTTTTTGATAATTTCATATCGAGCATTGTAAGTTCCATCTACGTCAAACTTTTTCTCATCCATTCTATATCTAATAGATAACGTACTATTAAAGACCAAGATCATAGAAGCAGCCTCCAGTTTCATTGGAGTGCTCTTTTGTAGCTGATAGAATTTATTTTCCATCTCTACCATGGTACTTAACTGCCATAATCTTAGATTATACAGATACACTTTATTAAATGGCTTATTGAATGCTAAAGAAGGCCCGATATACATATTGTGATCTACCCCATCTGTTTTATAACGTTCAAAATAATGCGGATAAATTTTTTGCGCTTCTACCTGACTTTTATCTAAAAAACGGGCCATGGTACGATTTATACGCTGCACTGTTTCATCATATTTTTTTCTATGATTATAAACTACGCCGGTCTCCGGATTTAGCTGATCTTGATATTCTGCAACCAACTTAGTTAGATCTTCAGATTGACTGGTAAGATGTTCCATTAAAGGATTTACCTCTCTTTGCAATAAATTAAAAACTTTTTGCTCGCTGGAAGCATTCAAGTTTTCATGCAAATCATCTTCAAATTCTTTAATTCTAAATCTTACTTGATCGTATATTGGAAGTTGTTCAATTTCGTAAGCTTTATCAATAATAGTGTCTATCAACTTTAATTGATGTAATAAATCTTTTTGGATCGCAGTATTTCTTGCTTCCGAAGAACCAACAATATCAATTTGTCCATATAGAGGGTAAATATCTTTAAAGGCAATATCTTTGAAAGAAGCCAACCCATCTTCATCCATATCATTGATGAACTGTTTTGCCTCTTTTTCAAAAACCCAAAGTACACTTGGGTGTATAGAAGTACATTCACTTTGAATAACAGCTTTTATCCTGTTTTCAAATTCATTTCTATTTCGTTCTACCGCTGTAACGATATAAGGTAAAATATCATCCAGCTTAATAGCATTAATACTATTCAATTCATTCTTTCTATAAGATACCAATTCTAGAACTCCCAGTAATTCTTTATCATTAGCAATTGGAGCTAGAATGCAACTTTGAACCTCGTTTGCTTTTAAATTTTGAGACAATAGATTATTGTCATTTTTCTTGGAGTACTCATCAATATTAGCAATGGTAAAATAGGCTTGATCTTCAATTAATTTCTGAAAAGCATCTGTGCAAATACCAGTATTACAATCGTTAACTAACTTATCATGCAATATAAAACTGTATGCATCATCGGTATTCATACGCTCAAATACCAACTCTCGCTTGTTAAAAACCGTAAAACCTACCCTAAGATCTGGCACTTTATAGATAGATTGAAAAATTTCCTGAAATTTCAATAGCTCTTGTTGATTTGAAGTTTCAGGATGCAATAGCGTTGTTTTTAATTCTGAAATAGCATCATCTACCGTAACATCTATTATATTGGTAATTGTAAAACCTCTAAAAATCCAGCTTTTAGGAGGAAACATTTTTCTCCAAAGCTTAATATCATCTATATTTTGAATAAGAAGATCTACATCTTTCTCTGTAATTTCTACTGCATTCTCGCCAGGATTAATTTCTATAAAGTCTGCATTTAAGGCAATTTTATAATGTTTTAAAATTCCGTTAGCGTCAGGAATATCATAATATAAAGGGCGGGAAAAATCTATGCTATAGCCATAATGATGATTTAAAATCAAAATACAACCATACACATAAAACAAATCTTCATCTAAATTCCGAATGCTTAATTCAAAATCTTCACCAGCATTTGCCAGAATATTTTTTAATCGCTTTGTAGAATTAAAAACGATATTATGAAATGGAACAGAAGCTGCTTTAATTTCGTTATTGGTTAATATGCTTGGAAACAAATCATCCAACATGATTCTTATAGCATCTTTATATTTATTTAGATCTTCAGCATCATCCAGTCCTTCTATTAGCTTCGGAAAAGAAGATACGTATGCTAAGACATCTTCCATGTAACTTTTAGCAATACTGCTATGCTCATTAAGGATCAATTCTTTATACTGATCTATGATCTTATGGAAACTAATTCTTATATCTAAAGGAAAGTCTTGTATCTGATTCTTCATAACTTGTAATATACTATAAAATTACTATTTCTTTTATCTATGCAGCTTCACACACTTTAAATTAACAATTTTTTATTAAGATCTCCTCCTTATCCAAACGGAGTTATGTATTTTTGCAAAAATAATTATTCTATTTATGAAACAATTCTTAGCACTACTCTTGCTTGTAAGCATTACTGCATGTAATAACGATAAAAAAGGTTATTCTATATCAGGAGACATTAAAAATGTAGAAGACGGAAAGATGGTATATCTGTCTGAACTAGACTCCAACAATCAACCTGTTAAAAAAGATTCTATCGCTGTTAAGGATGGTAGTTTTTCTTTAGATCTTCCGGAAGTTACACAGCCTAATTTAAGTATTTTAAATGTTGAAGGAATTAATGGAAATGTGATTTTTATTTCTGAAAATGATCCTATCGAATTTAAGGTTTACAAAGATAGCATTCAAACAACTGAAGTTACCGGTGGGAAAGAAAACGAAATATTCTTTACCTATTTAAACCACATAAAAGAATTGACTTCTAAAGTAATGAAGTTAAGAATGAAAGGTCGTGAGATTATGACCACTTCTAGAGACACTTCTAAATTAGCCGAATTAGGTAAAGAAGAAGGTGCTTTAAAAGACAATGACATGACATACAAGAAACAAATCGTTAAAGAAAACCCAGATGCTTTTGCGTCGGTTTTAGTTTTAACAGATATGGCTAATCTTGGTGCTCCGGTTAATGAAGTAAAAGAGCTTTTTAATTCGCTTTCTGAAAACGTTCAAAATACTTCGCTAGGTAAAAATTTGAAGGAAAATTTAGACAAAAGAAATTCAGTAGAAATTGGAAGCAAAGCACCAGATTTTAGTGCCCCAAATCCTGATGGAAAAGAAATTTCTTTAAAAGAATCACTAGGAAAAGTTACACTTATAGACTTCTGGGCAGCGTGGTGTAAGCCATGTAGAGCAGAGAATCCAAATGTGGTTAAGATTTATGAAAAATATCACGACCAAGGTTTTAATATTATTGGAGTTTCTTTAGACAGACCAAACCAAAAAGATAAATGGACTCAGGCTATTGCTGAAGATAATTTAACTTGGAACCAAGTTTCTAACTTACAGTTTTGGCAAGATCCAGTAGCACAATTGTATGATGTAAGAGCAATTCCTGCTCAGTTTATCTTAGATGAGAACGGAGTAATTGTAGCTAAAAACATACGTGGTGAAGAGTTGGAAGCTAAAATCAAACAGATGTTAGAAAAGTAGGCTTTAAATAAATACTATTAAAAAACCCGCAAGTTTATAAACTTGCGGGTTTTTTATTTAAAATATATGTTGCTTAGTTAAGCTGAAAACCTATGTTAACTTTAGCGCTAACTTCCATTTCTCCAGGCGCAATGGTTTCTTGCTGTGCTCCATCTGCACTCGCTTTCATCATTTCATTTGCTCTGTACATTGGAGGAAAATTATTTGTTTCTATTTCGCTTATAGAAATTGCTTTTCCTATAGATTGATTTAAAGGAATCACATATTCTGAAGCTCTACTTTTAGCATCCAGAACAGCTAGTTTTCTAGCTTCAGCTTCATATTTCTCCATTTCTGAAGATTTAAACTGAACTCCATCTATTCTATTCAATCCCGCTTTTAAAAGACCACTCATGATCTTTTCATAATTCTTAAGATCTTCTAACTTAATAGAAATTGCCTGATTGGCTACATAACTATAAGTTTTATCATCATAATTATAGTTCTTGTTCAAGTTTACATAATCTGTTTGAATGTTCTTTTCTTTCACTCCTTCAGATTTAAGGTACTTAATAACCTTATCTACAACTTCATCATTTTGTTTTTTAACTTGTTGCGCATCATCTCCCGTGTGTTCTATTCGAGATTTAATAACAACTTGATCTGGAGTTACTTTTACAGATCCTTCCCCTGTAACCATTACCATAGGGGGATTTGGCATTTGTTGAGCTTGCATAGCGAATGTTCCTAATGCAGCAAATAAAATAAGTAGTGATTTCATAAGGTAAATTTTTTGTTGATTATTAAAGATTATACAATAAGAATACCAAGATTATATCTTACCAGCTTTTTGTAAAATAAATAACACTATTATAGGAATAGCAAGTAGTATAACCATTAACAAATGTTCTTGAAAAACATATGGTGCCAATATGAGTGTTAATACATATCCTCCAATAGCTCCACCAAAATGGGCATCGTGTCCAATATTACCCAGTCTTTTCTTCATACCATAAATGGTATATAATAAGTAACCTATTCCAAAAATATAAGCCGGAATTGGAATGATGAAAAATAAGCCTAGCATCATATCTGGTCTTAATAATATTGCAGAATACAATATTCCCATAACTGCTCCACTAGCACCTACAGCAGTATATTCCGGTTCATTTTTATGAAAGAAATAACTTAGAAGATTTCCAAATATTAGACTCGCTAGGTAAACAATTATAAATCCTACAGGCCCTAACCAGAATTCAACAACATTGGCAAAGAAATATAGAGTCAACATATTCACAAATAAATGTGACGTATCTACATGTAGAAATCCCGATGTGAAAATTTGGTGTTTAGCCCCCCTATTAATATCAGCAATATTAAATTTATATTTTTCAAAGAATACTCTATCGCTAAATCCTTTAAATGATATAAGTACGTTTGCAGCTATAATTACAATAGTCACTAAACTTAAATCTCCCATAGATACCTGTGTTTAGTGCCAAATATACCATATATTTGCTGAAATATTTTGTTGATGCAAGGTTTAGTTTTCTGGCTCGTTTATCCTTTTTTATGGCTAATTTCTATTACTCCTTTCTGGCTTTTTTATAAAATATCAGATGGTATTTATTTTTTAGTATATCGCATTATCGGCTATAGAACTAAAACCGTCACCGAAAATCTTAAACTCGTTTTTCCGGAAAAATCTTCACAAGAAATAAAATCTATCCGTCGAAAATTTTATCACCACATGTGTGATATGTTTTTAGAAATGATCAAGAGTATTTCCATTTCTAATAAAGAATTAAAAGCACGCTTTACTTTTACCAATATTGAAGAGATCGAGAAGATCCGTAAAATGGATAAAAGCCTTATTCTTATATGCGGACATTACGCTAGTTATGAATGGGTAAATGCCTTACAATTATACGGATTGGATTATCGAGGTTATGGAGTTTATAAGAAAATCAAGAATAGGTATTTTGACAAAATGGCAAAAGATATTCGCGGAAGATTTGATGGTAACCTTATTTCTACCTTAGAAGCTACAAGAACTATAGAAGAAAATCAGCAAGCCGGGAGATTAGGAGTTTATGCTATGATTGCAGATCAATCTCCAAAGATTTCGAGAGCAAAATATTGGACAAACTTCTTAGGACAACAGGTTCCTGTTTTTATAGGGTCAGAAAAATTGGCGAAAACCACAGATATGGCCGTGCTCTACCTACATGTAGTAAAATTGAAAAGAGGATATTATCAAGCTACTTTTAAGCCTATTACTTATAATCCTTCAGAAGAACCTCAGTTTAAAATTACCAATGTCTTTCTTACTGAACTTGAAAAGCAAATTAGAAATGAGCCGGAGTATTATTTATGGACTCATAAAAGATGGAAGCACCGAAATACTCCCATCCCTAAAAAATCTGTACTATTTAAAAGAGATTAGGCAATAATTGCCTTGATCTCTTCAATCATTTTTTGAGCAAGATCATCTGCTTCTTGCTGACTTTTTGCTTCCGTGTAAATTCTTATTATAGGCTCTGTATTAGATTTTCTTAAATGCACCCAATTTTCAGGAAAGTCAATCTTCACGCCATCTACCGTAGAAATCTCTTCTGATTTGTGATTATTTTGAACAGACGCTAAAATTGCATCCACATCAATTCCCGGAGTTAATTCGATTTTATTCTTACTCATAAAATAAACCGGATATGACGCTTTAAGTGCAGACATGGTAGTTTTCTTCTCTGCAAAATACGTTAGAAATAAAGCAACACCCACTAAGCTATCTCGCCCATAGTGAGATTCCGGATAAATAATCCCTCCGTTACCTTCTCCACCAATAATGGCATTAGAATCTTTCATAAGCTGAACGACATTTACTTCACCTACCGCGCTCGCTTTATACTGTTGTCCGTGTTTTTCAGTTTGATCTCTTAATGCTCTAGAAGAAGAAAGATTGCTTACCGTTGCTCCTGGAGTTTTACTCAACACGTAATCTGCACAAGCAACCAAAGTATATTCTTCTCCAAACATTTGTCCTTTTTCATCTATAAACGCAAGTCTATCTACATCTGGATCTACTACCACTCCTAGGTCTGCTTTTTCTGCTACTACAAGTTTGCAAATATCTCCCAAATGTTCTTTCAATGGTTCCGGGTTATGTGGAAAATGCCCATTAGGCTCACAATAAAGTTCTACAACCTCAACACCCATCTTTTTAAGTAATGCAGGAATTGCAATACCTCCTGTAGAGTTTACTGCATCTACAACTACTTTTAAATTTGCCTTGGCTACTGCTTGAGCATCTACCAAATTAAGTTTTAACACCTGCGCTATATGCCTGTCAATATAATCCTCTATAACTGTCACTTTCCCTAAATCATCAACATCTGCAAAATCAAAATTTTCATTTTCTGCAATATCTAAGATTTTTGCTCCGTCATCACCATTCAAAAATTCTCCTTTATTATTAAGTAATTTTAAAGCATTCCATTGTTTAGGATTGTGACTCGCAGTTAAAATTATTCCTCCGTTAGCATGTTCTAATGGAACCGCAATTTCCACTGTTGGTGTTGTAGAAAGTCCTAAATCTATTACATCAATTCCAAGTCCTATTAAAGTATTCATAACCAATTGCTGAATCATGGAACCTGAAATTCTCGCATCTCTACCAACTACTACCTTAAGTTTTTGATTAGAATGTTCTGTTTTTAACCAACTTCCATAAGCTGCTGCAAATTTTACAGCATCTATTGGAGTTAGATTTTCTGAAGGTTTTCCTCCAATGGTTCCGCGTATTCCTGAAATTGATTTTATTAAACTCATACTTATAGTTATTTCTATTTTATTGATTTCGCAAATATACAAGCCTATCACGCCACACCCCAAAAGTTAACAAAAATTAAACTTTAATTATTACCTTGTCCTTATGAACTACTTAGCGCATATATACCTTTCAGGAGAAGATGATAACCTGAAAATTGGAAACTTTATAGCAGATTCTATTAAAGGAAAGAAATATCTTACTTATCCTCCAAAGATTCAGAATGGAATTATTCTTCATCGAGCTATAGACACCTATACAGATTCACATCCTACTGTAAGAAAAAGTGTTCATAGATTATTTCCCGAATATAGCCATTACAGTGCTGTAATTGTAGATATTCTATATGATCATTATTTGGCGGCAAATTGGATGGAATTTTCTGAAATTCCTTTGGATGAATATGTAAATGATTTTTACCAATTACTAAATGATAATCTAGATAATTTACCAAAGCGAGTTCAGCAATTCTTACCCTACATGATAAAAGATAATTGGCTGCTAAGTTATGCTAGCATCGATGGTATTGGTAAAATTCTATATCAAATGAATATGAGAACTAAGAATAAATCCAGAATGGATCTTGCTGTAAAAGAATTAGAATTGCATTACGAGCTTTTTGAAACCGAATTTAGATCTTTCTTTCCTGAACTTGAATTACATGTTGCTCAAAAAATAACCACATTATAATTTGTAAAAAGATGAAAAAATTATTTATCCTACTATTCTTAACATCAATTATTGCGTGCAAATCTCCTCAAACTTCTAATGCTGTACTAACTCCTACTAAAAAGTTAGGATTAGTTAAAGATCATGCTATGGTAGTTTCTGCCAGAGAAGAAGCATCCAAAATAGCATCAGATATTATGGAACAGGGCGGAAATGCTTTTGATGCTATGGTTGCTACAGAAATGGCACTTGCAGTGACTTATCCTTTTGCAGGTGGTTTAGGTGGAGGCGGATTTATGGTTTACAGAAAAGCAGATGGTGAAATTGGAAGTCTAGATTATAGAGAAAAGGCTCCAATGGCAGCTACAAAAAATATGTATCTGGATGAAAATGGAAACGCGGTGGCAGAGAAAAGTCAAATAGGAGCATTAGCAGTAGGGGTTCCGGGGAATATTGCTGGAATTTTTGAGGTTCATGAAAAATTAGGTTCTCTCCCTATGGAAAAAATATTAGCTCCTGTAATTGCGCTTGCAAGAAGAGGTTATGTTGTCACACAAAATCAAGCAGAAAGTTTTAATCAAAATCAATCCAATTTCAACAAGGTTAATAGTTCTGAGATTTTATATTCAAAACCAATAAAAGCGGGAGATACTATTAAAAATATTGCATTAGCAAATACGCTACAAAAAATTGTAACCAATGGCAGGTCTGAATTTTATGAAGGTAAAACAGGTGAAAATCTAGTAAAATTAATTCAGGAAAACGGTGGAATTATGACTCTTGAAGATCTTAAAGCTTATCACGCACAATGGAGAAAACCGGTAACTTTTAAGTATCAAGATTTAAAAGTAATTTCCATGGCTCCTCCTTCTAGTGGTGGTGTAGCTTTAGCGCAGATCATGAAAATGATTGAACAATATCCATTAAAAGAATTTGGTCATAATGAGCTTAAAACCATACAAGTAATTACTGAAGCTGAAAGAAGAGCATATGCAGATAGAAGCTATTTTTTAGGAGACCCAGATTTTTATGATGTTCCGGTAGCTGTTATTACTGGAGACAACTATTTACTGAATAGAATGAACACCTTCAGTTTTGAGAAGGCCACCCCTTCTTCGGAAATGGAACATGGCGTAATCCCGGGCTATGAAAGCAATGAAACTACTCATTATTCTATAGTAGACCAATTTGGAAATGCTATTGCAGTTACCATAACTCTAAATGGTGCTTATGGCTCTAAATTATATTCTGAAGAATTGGGCTTTTTCTTAAATAATGAGATGGATGATTTTAGTGCAAAACCTGGAGTTCCAAATATGTTTGGACTTACGGGTGCTGAAGCGAATTCTATAGCTCCAGAAAAAAGAATGCTAAGTTCTATGACTCCCACAATTGTAGAGAAAGATGGTAAATTTTGGATGACCGTTGGTACTCCTGGTGGTTCCACCATTATCACTTCAGTTTTACAAACAATATTGAATGTACATGAGTTCGGAATGGGGATGCAAGAAGCTGTAAACGCTCCTAGATTTCACCATCAATGGTTACCAGACGAGATTATGTTTGAGCCAAATGCTTTTGATAAGAGTATTCTTCAAAAACTTCAAAATAAAGGATATCATATAAATGAAGGAGATGCTAAAATAATTGGAAAAGTGGATGGTATTTTAAAACTACCAAACGGGCGTTTGGAAGGTGGTGCAGATAAACGTGGAGATGATACTGCTGTAGGCTTTTAAGCTTATTATTACAAAATGAAAAGAGGGCCAAATTGGCCCTCTTCTTATTTATAATTCTAATTTTGATTAATCTTGAATAACTGTAATATCAAGATCTGACATAATTGAAGGATTATTAGAGATATGAACATTATCTAAAGCAAAATCATTCCCACTAGGTTCTGTATTTCCATCTACAAGAGATAGCACTAAAGATCCACTAGCATCTGCTTTTACTTTAAGACCAACTTTCATCCATCCATCTGCATACGTAACAGTAATAATATCACCCGCATCATTTAGTTCTACTCCATCAACACTAGCTGCAAGAACTATATCATTACTTGGACTTTCACCATCATGTACATTTCTAACATCAAATGTTACGTAGTAATCTGAATTTGGACAAACATCTTGAAAAGTAGTAACAAAATAAGCATCAACTCCTTCTTCAGTAGATCCATTTAATATGAACATGTTACCATCATGAGTTTCATTTACCCAGTGATTATGCACGTTGTAAGGATTAGATGTGAACGTATACGTACCTTCATCCCAAAGTGGTGCATTAGCATCTGTTCCTCCTGGAACCCATCCTACAGTAGTTCTAAAGTCATAGTTTGTTCCAGTTTCAATATCAGCGTTATCTAAGAAAGATGAATCGTCAAAATCATTGGTATAACTTGTTGGTTCAGAAAATAAACATGGATCTGAATCATCTTGCAATCCACAAGTTCCTTCTCTAAAGTGGTAATATTTAGTTCTATCTACACCTTGCTCATCTGTGTAAAACAATGTTTCTACATCTTCTTGAGAGAATACTCCCATTCTAATTGGCTCTTCACTTCCTGGATTTCCTTGAGAATTCACAAGATATAGCTCAGCGTAGTACATATCATTTACATTTTGACGATCTGGTAAAGCAACACATAATGGTTCTGCATAATAATCTCCATTATCATAAGTACCTGTAGCATTTATGTAAGGGTTTTCACTATTAAACAATTGTGCTCCTTTTGGATCTTCAGTATCTCCACTATAACTCCAAACATCTAATCTAAAATTAGCTGGGTAATGACGACCAGATTCATCACAATAGTTACCAAATACACATAGGTAAATAGCTTTTAAACTATCAAAATCAAAGAACAAGTATCCGTACTCATCTGCAAATCTTTCATCATAACACAGAACTTCGATATCTACGTATTTTTTCACCCCATTTCTAAGATCGATGGAAATTGGTAATGCTTCTTTCACAAAATTTTGAAAAGCAGCAGGCCCATAATCATCATCGCTTCTTGGAGCTATGTAAATAACATTATTTTGAGCATCTAATACAGCAAAATATTCTAGAGAATACATTCCCTCATCTAAGGTTAATAGAGAAGATTCTTGGGTCATCCAACCTTCATCTCCATTATCCATAACAGGAACATCTATAAAATCTCCGGAAACCCATTGGTTAGTACTCATATTCATTATACCTACCCTAATCTTCGCGGGATCGGCATCAGAACATTCGGGAACATCACTTAAAGATTGCTCCTGTTTTTGAGAAGCCTTGTTGAAATCTTGGAGTAACGCTCCAAAAGAAAGACTCACCTGGTCTACATTCTCTCCGGGTGCATCTCCCGAACCTTCATCCTTACTACAGGAGGTAAATAGCATAGCAAACATTGCTATGGACATTAAATAAACTTTGTAATTCTTCATAATTTAATAGTTATAGTTAATAAATAAATGGTTAATAAAAAATTTTTATAATCTGCACTATATTTTATAATCTGAGTTTTAAAACTTGTTAATTACAATGAGAATGATTTGCAACATCTGTAAATACATCCTCACTATTTATATGATCACAACATCCTTCTTCAAATTCATATATTCTTTCATTGTCAGTTATCATAAATTGTTCTTTCCAAAATGTATCTGTAAAGGCTCCTTTTCTAATAAGAATCTCCTCTTCATCTTCTCCAACCAAATATATTTCAGCATAGAAAATATCTTCCTTTGGACTATCCGGTAGAGGGAAACAAAGTCCGTCTGAGTTTCGTGGGTTGAGTTGCAAGCCGTTTTCTGTTGCTGTAAAATTAATAGCGTTCACTAATAGGTTGGTTTCATTATAAATATCAGCACCACTATAAGTCCAAATCTTAAATCTGTATTTTGCTGAATTTTTATTTCCACCGTCGTTACAGATCAAACCTTTACTGCAAATATTAATAAGAGGAGTATTGTTAAAATCAAAGAAAATATACCCATAAGCAAAGGCAAATTGTAGATCATAACAAAGCACTTCCACAGGCACATAATGTTTTACTCCTTCTCTTATATTTATTTCTAAGGGTAATGGGGCATTAACAAAATTCTGAAAAAGTGAAGTGCCATATACATCGTTCGCTCTTGGAGCTATATATAGGATAGTAGCATCTGGGCCTATACCGTCGAGTACGGCAAAATATTCTAAGGTGTATTGATCTACAGGAAGTGATATTTGATTTATATCTTGTGTAAACCATGAGTCCGGCTTACCATCCTTATTTAAGTCTACACCATCAGAATTTACTTTAATTTCAATAAAATGATCACCTCCATTTATTCCAGTTACCCATGAACCTTTACTGTTCTTAAGCGCTATTCTTATATATTTAGGATTTTCATTAGAGCATTCTGGTATACCTAACTTATAGGTTTTGTAAAGATCTAATTTTTCTTTAGTGAGGATATTTCCTATAAAACTACCAAATGAAATAGAACCTTTTTGTATCTGCTGATTTGGAACTATTGTTTCTTCTTTGGTACAACTGGCAAAATTTAAAATTAATAGGGTAATTATAAATATATTCTTGATCCTACATATTGAATTCATCAGTTATTGGTTTTAAAAATTTAATAAAACTGAACATGCTGGGTTACTAATTATAAAAATTAGTTTTTGAGCATCCATAAAAAAGTAGGGTAAAAATTTAGAATTGGGAGGCGTTATCCAATTAATGGATCTTAGAAGTTCATTATCTTCTTTTTTTTAACATTACTAATGTAGAAACATTCCTATAATTAGGATATGGGGGAAATCCCCCATTATGGATTCATAATAAATGCATGTTATTCACAAAAAATTAGAAGGTCTTTTAGAATACAAACTTTAACATAGGTATTTTTCCAGAGTTTTAAAGATTAAAAATAAACACATTACTATTGAGGATAAATTACACAAGTGTGATGTGGAAATGTGGTTTGATTTTCAGTTGATTGCATAAAAAAACCCGAGAAAAATATCTCGGGTTTTTTATAATTCAATTAATTAATTTTATGCGTAATACCAATGTCCATCTACTAATTTCACTTGTTTCCAACCAAAATAAGATAAGTAATACCAACTATCATTATATCTTAGTACGGTTAAACCATACATCGTATAATATTGCCCATTGGTATATGTTGGTGCAGGTGGAGTAGTTTCTCCTCCTCCAGTACTACCTGGATACATATTATTAACACCTTGAACATCTCCTGATGACAGACCAGATCTTTGAACATTGTACAGACTTCCATCAGCCTTAGTAATAGTAGGCTGTCCATTGCTTGAGAATGAATATGGACCATACATCATTATAGAACCAAAATCTAAGGTAGATGTAAATTCATCTCCACCCATTCCACTATCTGCATAAGTATCAAAATTACGCTCTCTCCCACTTTGAATATTTGAATAATTGATAGTAATTTGTCTATCTCTATCTATTCTACTCTGTTCGTGGTAAAGGCCAATAGCGTGTCCAATCTCATGAATAGTGTTACCTGTACTGCATCCCGAAGCAAGAGTAATATTCTGGCTTCCTCCAACCATACCTACATAAGAGGAACATCCAGATCCCGATATAAAGTTGATATAATTAGATTGACTTGTTCGTTGAACAAAATTCAAAGAAGTATTAGATTCCCAATGTGCAATAGCATCTTTTACACGATATTGATCTGGTAAATTACCGTCTATTGAATAATAAACTGTGTTATTAGGCCACATTCCAGAGGTTCTCCCAACACTTTTTTGTTGAGGTTTTTCTCCTTTTTTATATACCAAAGTCTCAGCTGATTTATTGATCATATCCGTTCTTATTAGGATATCACCTTCATAAACTAAATCTCCATTTACATTAGCAACACTTATTTTTTGTCCTGCATAGTTAATTTCGGAGATATTACCTGTTTCATCGGGATAAGCAGCTTCTACATTGGCTAAAGTAGATGTGGTTTCTGCAATTTGTGAAGTTGATTGTTCTGTTTCCTCTAATTCGTTTACTGAATCTTTACTACAAGACAGAATAGCTAGAGCTGGTAGTAAATAAAATAAATTCCTTTTTCTCATAAGTAGGGTAAATAATTTTTAGTGAACAGATCTTATTGTTTTATCTGTCCGGGGTTAAAAAAATATTTCTCTTATTGTAGTTTCAAAGTTCATTCCAAAAAAAAATTGACCGGGCAAGTCAAATATTTAAGCATCAAACACTTACATAATCTTTAATTATTAGAATTAGTTCTAAAAAATTAATAAATTCATAATAAGCATCCCAATTTTAAATAGGAACGAATTGAAAAATTACAAATAAAAAAATAATAATTATGACACCGTTGGGGGGAAGAAAATCGGTGCTTCACTTTAAAGCAATGCGAACATACTAATTTATTTTAAATTATTGTGAATTATTTAACAGTTATAAATAGAAAAGCTGCCCGGAAAGAATCCGGACAGCCTCTTCTATTAACACCTTCTAATTATTAAAACATAACTATCTGGTGATTAATAAAACTAACCTTACAAATAAGTCATCCCCCCGGTTGACCAATTCGCACAGGTTAATTTTTGATCTAACTTATAAATTAAGACACATTTCTGTTTTTACACGAATATAAAATGGATATCCGCTAACAGCTGTTTGGCTAAAAGTGTTTACTACTGCAGAAGTTCCTGAAGAAGATGTACTACATTTAGAATCATTACAATTGGAACTAATTACGGAACCATCTGCTGGTCTTACTTCTATTTCATATTTAGAGATTTGATCTATTCCTGAATTTATTGAAACGGTAAGCTGACTATCCGAAAAAGATGTTGAAATATTTGCTGGCTGCACATTCATATTACCACTAAATAAATTGATTACATCTGCACCACCTTCAACTCTTACAAATTCATTTACACCATCAATAAATGCATTATAGCAACTTACTCCCTCTGCATCACCTATAGAACATGATGCTGTAAATGAACATTCATCTCCACCTCCATCAGGAGTTGTCCAACAACCATCACCATCAGGGTCTGTTTGACCTTCCCCTGGTAAAACATCTGGACAAGTATCTGCTCCATTTAGAATTTCGTCACCGTCTATATCTGCATCACAAACATCTCCAACTCCATCGCTATCTAGATCTGCTTGATTAGAATTGGAAATAGCGGGACAATTATCTACACCATTAAGAATTCCATCACCATCACAGTCTGCTTGAGGATCTTGTGAATCACAACCTTCACCTCCACCGCCTCCGGTTCCATCATACATTGGAGTATCTTCTCCACAAGATGTTCCTTCTCTAAAGTGGTAATACGTGTTATTTCCTGTTTCTTCATTGTAAAGATCCAGTACTTGAGCATCTGAAACTACAAATTGACGAATAACTCCTTCTTGCGCATCATAAACACCTTGGAAATCTAATAATGAAATTTCGATATAATATTCATCTACCATTCCTTTTCTGTCTGGTAAAGCAATACAAACTGGTTTAGCATATGCATCACCATTATCGTAAACACCAACGGTATTAATTTGTGCTCCATCTAATAAGGCTGCTCCTTTAGGTGCATCCGGATTCCCAGAATATTTCCAAGCATTAATTGTAAAATGTGCTGGAAAGTGTCTGCCAGAATCGTTGCAGTAGTTACCAAAAGTACAGAAGGTAATCACGTCCACATTATTAAAATCGAAAAACAGATATCCATATTCATCTGCGAAACGCTCATCATAACAAAGTACTTCAACATCAACATATTTTTTAACGCCTGCTCTTAGATCTACATTAATTGGTAAAGCATCACTAACAAAATTTTGGAAGTTTGCAGGACCATAATCATCATTTTCTCTAGGAGCTATCCATAACACATTCATATTTGCATCTAATACCCCAAAATATTCTAAGCTATACGTGCCGGGTGCTAATTCCAGATCTGAAGATTCATCTGTAAACCAACTTACCACTCCATCGTCATTATAGTCTCCGGAACCGGCAATAGGTATTTGAATAAATCCACCTTCGTCTCCATTTTTACCAGCTACCCAAGTATCGCCATTTTTTAGAGCGACCTGAACATATGCAGGAACTGCATCTGAACAGCTGGGCACATCAGAAAGATGTGATTTTAATTCTGCCTTATTCGCAACAAAATCATTTAATATTGCTCCAAATGAAAGTGATGCTACATCTTTATCTGCACCATCATTCATCATATTTTCATCCTTACTACAAGAAGTAAATAAAAGAGCAATGATTGCAATTCCAGTTAAATATTTATTGAATTTTTTCATAATATAAGTATTGATAATATCAGATAATCATGTATCTATTTTCACTTGAATCATGCAAACAGGTTTATAGGGAATACCGGATATTTGTTGGTTGAATAGTTAAAAGCATCTGCAAATTTTAGATTTGCAGATGCTTCTTATTTATTAGTTTAGTTTTTCTAATTCACCACAAGCAATTGGCAATAAAGCCTCATAATTGCCGCCCACGGTTTTCCCGTGAAGAACTATTGCTCTTTTGGTAAGTGGGTTTTGCACACTATTCAAGACTTCAGCTGAAATTAATCCACCTTGCCCCAAGACAAAAGTTTCTTGATAGTCGATTTCTCCCCATGGACCCATAGCAATTGGAGCAATTTCCAACGGTAATAGAACATCTCCATAATATGGTAAGCCTTCTGCAAGAGTTAAAATACCATCAGCACCTGCCGCTGCAGGAGGAGGGCAATCTGCATTCGCTCCATCTGCCTTTCCATGAATGTGTTGAGCGTGAGGTTTATCATCTCCAGATTCTGCTCCAATAGCAAGAATACTTACTGTTAATTCATTTCCAAACAATCTTAATATTGCAGCTCCTTGAACTTTAGAGTTATTTAACGGATCTAGATCTACACAGTAAAAAGAAGCTTCTTTTCCTGGCTCGTCAAAAATTGGAGGAGTATCTACTCCTTCACAATCAGATCTAAAGTGGTAGTAAGTGTTAGTTTCTCCATTGTATAAAGCTTTTACTTGAGTATCATTAAATACACCATATCTAATTAATTCTCCCGGACCCTCATTACTATCAAAGTCTAACAATCTTATCTCACCATAGTAAAGATCTTCACCATCTCTGTCTGGTAAGGCAATACATAAAGGTTTAGCATAATCATCGCCATTATCATAAGTTCCAACAGTATTTTGTAATGCTCCATTAGTTAATAAAGCTCCTTTTGGATTATTAGCATCACCACTATAAGCCCAAACTTCTAAACTAAAATGAGCTGGGAAGTGTCTTCCATTATCATCACAATCATTTCCAAAAACACATAGTGTAATAGTATCCACGTTATTGAAATCGAAGAACAGGTATCCATATTCATCTGCAAATCTTTGATCATAACACAGAACTTCTACATTAACATATTTCTTAACACCTAATCTTAGATCGATATTTATTGGAAGTGCATCTGTAACAAATCCGGCAAAGTTTGCAGGTCCGTAATCATCATTTTCTCTAGGAGCAATCCATAAAATATTGTTAGATGCATCTAATACAGCAAAATATTCTAACATATATTGTCCTGCTGCTAAGGTTAGATCGCTAGATTCTTGTGTCATCCATCCACCTTCTCCATCTGAAATTACAGGAATTTCAATAAATCCGCCTGCATCTCCATCTGCTCCAGCTACCCAAGACCCATTTTGCATAAGTGCTACCCTAATTTTTGTAGGAGCTCCATCAGAACAGCTAGGCACATCTCCTGTTAATGGAGCTTTAGCAGCACTGCTATTAGAAAAATCATTTAATACTGCCGCAAAGGAAATTGTAGTTTTCCCTTCGGGACTATCGGTCATTGAGCTTTCATCTTTTGTACAAGATGAAAATAGTAGTGTAATGATAGCCACTACACCAAAATAAATTTTAATTTTTTTCATGACATTTAGTTTTAATTAATAATAATTTAGAATGGTTAATAAAAGAAGGTCTCTATCGATTTAACTCGATAGTATTAATTAACTGCCTTAATAAATTTCATATAATTATTAAGGCAGTTTTATTGTCTATTTTTTATCTCTACACACATCTGCATGTACTGCTATCCAAAATTCGCCATCACCTGAATAAGTGAAATTGTAAACGTTTGGAGTAGTAGAAGAAGGATTTGAATCTTTTAATCCATCTACGTCATTTAGTTTATCAAATTGACCTGGTGCATCTGTTACCGGTTTTAGATCACTAGTATATATATGTAAGGTGTTTAGATCTACTCCTGCTCCAGCACTAACTGTTAACGTGATATTCTTTTCTGAGGAGGAAATAGTTGCAACTCCAACTAATTTTTCTGGACCTATTTTATTATTTCCTGCACCTGCGTAAATATTAAATGAACTACCATTTTGACTTGCTACATTAAATAATTCTGCCCATCCCCATTTTGCGCTCACACTTAAACCGTCATTATCTTTCTTAGTCCATGTATAATCTCCATACATCCATGCGGTATCACATGATTTGTTATCCTCATCTTCTGGACATCCATTATTACTTTCTGGACCAGATACATTTATACAGTCATCATAACAATCTGCAACTCCATCTCCATCTGTATCTATAACACATTCTTCTGGACATCCAAAGTTATCTGCAGAACCAGCTTCAAAAGGACATCTATCAACACAATCTTTAACCCCATCAGAATCAGAGTCTGCGGAACAATCTTGCAATGGACAACCATCACTTCCTGGTGCTCCTGCTAAATCTGGACAAGCATCACAACCATTTGGAATACCATCGTTATCAGAATCTAATCCATCGCTATAACCAGGACATTCGTCACAAGCATCTCCCACTCCATCCTGATCTGAATCTAACTGATCTGGATTATAAGTATTCAAGCAATTATCGTCGTCATCAGGGATTCCGTCACAATCTGCATCATTTGGTGCACATGGCTCGTCACCACATCCTTCTCTAAAGTGGTAGTAAGTAGAATTTCCATTTTCATTATATAATGCAAGTACCTCTGCATCTGTGATTGTAAAAGTTTGTTTTAAACCATTAGGCGCATCGTACGCTCCTTCAAAATCTAAAATGTTGATTTCTAAATAATACGTATCTACTCCATCTCTATCTGGTAAAGCAATACATAATGGTCTAGCATATGCTTCTGTAGGATTACTATAAAATCCGGTATTATTGATAATAGCTCCATTGGTTAACAAAAGACCTTTAGGACTATTTGGATCTCCACTATAAGTCCAAGCTTCTAAACTAAATCTAGCTGGGAAGTGACGTACTGTTTCATCACAATAGTTACCAAATACACATAATGTTATTGTGTCTACCGTTGTAAAATCAAAGAATAAATATCCGTATTCGTCTGCCATTCTTTCGTCATAGCATAAAACTTCAACATCAACATATTTTTTTACACCAACTCTTAGATCTATTTCTATGGGAAGAGGATCGCTCACAAATGCTGCAAAATTAGCAGGACCATAATCATCGTTAGATCTTGGTGCTATCCATAAAACATTGTTACCGGCATCTAAAACTGCGAAATATTCTAAAATATAAGTATCTTCAGGAAGTTCTAAGTCATCAGATTCGTTAGTCATCCAACCACCTTCTCCATTAGGAACTGCCGAAATTTCAATAAATCCTCCGGCATCACCATCTTCACCAGCTACCCATTCTCCTTCTGAATTTTTTAATGCTACCCTAACTTTAGCAGGATCTGCATCTGAACATTCCGGAACATCACCGGTAAGACTTTGCTTTAATGCTGCTCTTGTTGCATTAAAATCATTTAAAATAGCGCCAAAAGATAGAGAAGTGGTATTTGAAGTATCCTTCAAACCACTTTGTTCATCTTTACTACAGGAAGTAAAAAACATTGCAAGAACTAAAAGAGACGCAATGCCGAGTTTAAAATTTTTCATAATCGATTAGTTATTAAGTTAATTATATTTAGAATGGTCAATAAAAATCTGGCATAGATCATCCATATGGGGATGACAGACATAAATAAAGCGCGATGAAATTGTTTGGGAATTAATAAGACACACGTAGGGGTTGCGGGGGTTTGTCTTATTTATAGTAAATGTAAATTCAATTATAATAATTTGATATGGGGGAAATCACCTATATTTTATTCTAAACTGGATCAGGCTTCCCGCAAATCGATTAAATTATGGTTGATTGCGTAAATAATACTTTCTAAAATAGTTTCAGAATTTGTTCTCTTAATAATATTGGCTCTATGCTTCTCAATCGTTTTCGGAGAGATAAATAATCTATCTGAAATATCTTTCGTTTTGTAGCCTTTACATAACAATTGGATAATTTCTTTTTCCCTGCTTGTAAAGCTATAGTCTGTTAAATGGCTATTTTCTTCAAAACAATTATTAACCATTTCACATAAACTTCCAACTTCCTCTTTTACTGTTTTTCCATTTTCAGAAAATTGAATCATCATGATATATTGCCCATGAATCATTTTATCGAGCTTAGAGAAACTAATCTTGGCGTTCCTAATTTTATTATCTCCTAATCTTAGAGCGGTTTTAGTAGTGGCTTGCATGTGTTTACCTCGAGCAAAATTTCTTAAGCTAGCCTTTACTTTAATCTTATTCTCACAATTCACAAAATCTGTAAGTTTTAGACCATCCGTTTCATCAATTTTAAATGTTTGCTTAAAAGAATCATTCATAGAAATAATATCTTCTTGTTGCAACAGGATTACCGGATTACTTAAAAGATTGAACAAGCCTAAAAAGGCATCTTTCCAATAATTTGAAAGTGATAAATTAGCGTAAACCTGATTGATCAATCGTTCACTAAGAGATTTTGTGGATACCGAATCATAAAAAATTTCATCTAAAATATACTTGTATTCTTTCTCTACATCCGCCTTCTCAGATAAGTTGGCATACATGATTAACCAACTCTTATTTAAGAAATGAGTAGATTTAAAACTCTCTAAATTCTTTAAATGTTCTATAGTAAAGGAAGTATGATCAATAAATATAATATCCGGCAGTAACTTAATTGCCATTGTGTAAGCAGTGTGTATAGAGGTAACCACATTTATCTCAAAATACATACTTAACCCTTCTTGCAATTCCTGTATTAATTCTGATTGTTGACTAATCAAAATAAGCTGTTTCTTTTCTGTTCTCATCCTCAAGTTTTTTAACAATAAAAATTCCTAACCCTTTAGGTTGATAAAAATTAGATTTGGGAGGACGAATTGATAATACCATCATAGAGGTAGTAAAAATTCTTTCGGGGGGAAATGAATTAATAGGGCAAACAATAAATAAATAATAGGGTATTATTTAAATAATGGGGAAACTCTTTATCATTGAGGATTAAAAGAGTAGTCTTATTAGGGAATTTAAATGTAGGGGATTTTACCCATTTATGAAAAATAATTAGCGTAATATTATCCTTACAATTGATTCTAAATAACTCGATATAAGCATATTACATCAGGGTGTATATATCTAAGTCAACTTTTCACTCCCTTTAAGCAATTATTTTCATTCCTATAAAAAATAATTTTCCACTTTACAATGTTTCTTGATAGCGATATTTTTAATTCCCTAAACTTTACCTATAAATTAACAGCTGCCAATTGAGGGTTACTTTTTAGTTTGCAACAGTTTAGGTACCTTTGCCCCCTTGATGAAAAATATGGCTAAAGCGGAAGAATATATTGAAGTATTAGGGGCCAGGGTTCATAATTTAAAAAATATAGATGTAACCATTCCCCGAGAAAAATTAGTGGTTATAACAGGACTATCCGGATCTGGAAAGTCATCTTTAGCATTTGATACTATTTATGCTGAAGGACAAAGAAGATATATTGAAACCTTTTCTGCCTATGCAAGACAATTTTTAGGAGGTTTAGAAAGACCCGATGTAGATAAAATTGATGGCTTGTCTCCAGTTATTGCCATAGAGCAAAAAACTACTAGTAAAAATCCTAGAAGTACCGTTGGTACTATCACTGAAATTTATGATTTCCTAAGATTACTTTTTGCTAGAACTGCCGATGCTTATAGTTATAACACCGGCGAGAAAATGGTGAGTTATACCGATGAGCAAATAAGAAATTTGATCATTGAAGATTTTAAAGATAAGCGAATAAGTATTCTTGCTCCGGTAATAAGATCTAGAAAAGGTCATTACAGAGAACTGTTTGAGCAAATTGCTAAAATGGGATTTGTAAAGGTAAGAACCGATGGTGAAGTTCGAGATATTGTAAAAGGAATGAAACTCGATAGGTATAAAACCCATGAGATCGAGATTGTTATAGATAGGCTTAAAATAGATAATAGCGTTCAAAATCAAAAACGTTTAGAAGAAAGCATTAATACCGCTATGTATCATGGAGATGATGTATTGATGATCATGGAGCAAGATTCTGGTGAAGTAAGATATTTTAGTAGAAATTTAATGTGCCCAACAACGGGTATCTCCTACCCTAATCCAGAACCTAATAATTTTTCTTTTAATTCACCTAAAGGAGCGTGTCCAACCTGTAATGGAATAGGAACCTTACATAAGGTGAATATTGATAAACTAATTCCCGATACTTCAAAATCTATAAAAAAAGGAGCTCTTGCTCCACACGGACCGCAAAAAAAGAATTGGGTTTTTTCTCAATTAGAACTCATTGCAGAACGATTTGATTTTTCTTTAGCAGACCCTGTAAGTTCCATTCCGGCAGATGCTATGGAAATGATCTTAAACGGAGGTAAAGAAAAGTTTTCGAAATCTTCCAAAAGTTTAGGAATTACTCGCGATTTTAAAATTGATTTTGAAGGTATTGCAACCTTCATTGAAACTACTTACCATAATAACGATTCTACTTCGCTTAAACGTTGGGCCAAAGAATACATGGACAAGATTGAATGTCCAGATTGTAATGGTTCAAGATTAAAGAAAGAATCGCTTTATTTTAAAATTAACGATCAGAATATAGCTGAATTATCTTCAAAAGACATTTCAGATCTTGCAGATTGGTTTGAAGATCTCAACTCAAAATTGAGCGATAAGCAGTTAACCATTGCTTCCGAAGTGATAAAAGAAATAAAAACAAGATTACAGTTCTTGGTAGACGTTGGTCTAACTTATCTATCTTTAAATAGAGGATCTAAGTCTTTATCTGGAGGAGAAGCGCAAAGAATTAGACTTGCTACGCAAATTGGCTCTCAATTGGTTGGTGTGCTTTATATTTTAGATGAACCAAGTATAGGCTTACATCAGCGCGATAATGAAAAACTTATTAACTCTTTGGTTTCTTTAAGAGACATAGGAAATTCTGTAATTGTAGTAGAGCATGATAAAGATATGATTGAAAGAGCAGATCATGTTATAGATATCGGGCCAAGAGCAGGGAAACACGGAGGTGAAATTATTAGCCAAGGAACGCCAGAAGAGATTAAAAAGCACGATACCATTACTGCAGCTTATCTTAATGGAACGAAACAAATTGAAGTTCCGAAGAAAAGAAGAAAAGGAAATGGTAAAACATTAGAACTTAAAGGTGCTACGGGTAACAACCTTAAAAATGTTTCTATAAAAATTCCTTTAGGTAAGATGATTGCGGTGACAGGAGTTTCCGGTAGTGGAAAATCTACTTTGATAAATGAAACCCTTTACCCAATTATGAATGCTTTTTACTTTAACGGAGTAAAAGTGCCTATGCCTTATAAGAGCATTAAAGGACTGGAGCATTTAGATAAAGTAATAGACATCAATCAAACTCCCATTGGAAGAACCCCAAGATCCAATCCTGCAACCTATACTGGAGTGTTTTCTGAGGTAAGAAATCTTTTTGCAAAAACTCCAGAAGCCATGATTCGTGGTTATAAACCGGGAAGGTTTAGTTTTAATGTAAAAGGCGGACGTTGCGAAACTTGTAAAGGTGGAGGATTAAGAGTTATAGAGATGAACTTCTTACCGGATGTTTATGTAGAATGTGAAACTTGCCAAGGAAAAAGATTTAATAGAGAAACGTTGGAGATTAGATATAAAGGAAAATCTATTTCAGACGTTTTAGAAATGACTATAAATGAAGCTACCAGCTTTTTTGAATTGATCCCTAAAATTTACAGAAAGGTTAAAACCATTCAAGATGTTGGATTAGGCTATATAACCCTCGGGCAACAAAGTACCACACTTTCTGGTGGTGAAGCTCAGCGAATTAAGCTGGCTACAGAACTTTCTAAACGCGATACCGGAAATACTTTCTATATTTTAGATGAACCAACTACCGGATTACATTTTGAAGATATTCGTGTTTTAATGGAAGTTTTGAATAAATTAGCAAACAAAGGAAACACAGTTCTTATTATAGAACATAATATGGATGTTATTAAAATGGCAGACTATATTATTGATATTGGATATGAAGGTGGTAAGAATGGTGGTAAAGTATTGGTAACAGGAACGCCAGAAGAGGTTGCCAAACACAAAAAGAGTTACACTGCTCAGTTCCTAAAAAAAGAATTAAACTAAAAATAATATTTTGAACAACGAATTGATGAATACGAAAAGAGGAAATAAAGCTTGGAATGAAATAAGAACTAACGATTCTTGGGCCATTTTTAAAATAATGGGTGAATTTGTAAAAGGATATGAAAAACTTAGTCAAATTGGACCCTGCGTTTCTATCTTTGGATCTGCCAGAACAAAACCAGACCAAAAATATTATAAACTTACAGAGCGAATTGCTCAAAAAATAGTAGATCACGGATATGGTGTAATTACCGGAGGTGGTCCGGGAATTATGGAAGCTGGTAACAAAGGTGCTCACCTAGGTGGAGGAACTTCTGTTGGTTTAAACATAGATCTTCCCTTCGAGCAACATGATAATCCTTATATAGATAAAAATAAAAGCCTAGATTTTGATTACTTCTTCGTGAGAAAAGTAATGTTCGTAAAATACTCTCAAGGATTTGTAGTAATGCCTGGAGGTTTTGGAACTTTAGATGAATTGTTTGAAGCTATTACTCTAATCCAAACCAACAAAATAGATAAATTTCCTATCATTCTGGTAGGTACAGATTTTTGGGGTGGCTTAATAGATTGGGTAAGAACTACATTATTAGACACTTTTGAGAATATTAGCGCAGGAGATATGGATCTTGTTCAAGTAGTAGATACAGAAGATGAAGTTATAGAGATCTTAGATAAATTCTATGATGAGTATAATTTAAGTCCTAACTTCTAAAATTTTAGAATAGATTATAACCAAGCTAATTTGCTTTCTATATCTTTAATATCAATTTGCTTTTACTAATAAGAAAATGCCAATTCCCCTTGAACGCTAAGCCAATACTTATAATTGTTTTCTTGTACTTAGGGGGAATCCTAGGCTATGGTCAAACTAGAACCGAAATAACAGCGGTTTTAAATGATTCTACTAATATTTTTAATATTCAGCAGAAGATCATTTATACAAATAGTAGTGAGGTGGCTTTAGATGATATCTATTTGAACGATTGGGCAAATAGTTATAAAGATAAAACTACTCCTCTAGCTAAGAGATTTGCTGAAGATTATCTTAGACGTTTTCATTTTGCGAAAGAAGAAGAACGTGGCTATACCAAAATCTACAGTATAACCGATGTAAATGTAAGACCGTTAACATGGTCTAGGGCAGATAGTTTACCAGATATTGTACATGTAAATTTAAAAAAAGCGTTGCAACCTGGAGAATCTACAGAAATTGATCTTTTATATCAAGTAAAGATTCCATCAGAAAAATTTACCAGATATGGATATGATGATCAAGGCAACTTCAAATTAAAATATTGGTACATCACTCCCGCTGTTTTCGATAATGGATGGAAATTGTATAGCGATAAGAATCTTGGCAATCAATATTCTCCTCCAATAAATATAAAGCTTAAACTTTCTACTCGACCTTATTTATATGTTGCATCTCCGTTAACACATGAGAGATTAGTAACCGAAGATAAATTTAAAACCACTTATCTTTCAGGAGAAAATATAGTTACTTCCGATCTTTATCTTAATAAGACCTATAGATTTGAGTCTCTAAAGGCAAACTCAAAAGAAATACTTACCAATTTAGAAGATGAAGGCCTCAATCCAGAGATCAAAACTTTTCTATTGGAGCGTATCATGAAATTTCTTCAGCAAAGATTAGGTGAATATCCACATGAATCTTTGATGATTACCAAAGATGATTATTTAGATAAACCGGTTTATGGACTTAATCAACTTCCACATTTTATAAGACCTTTCCCTGATGGGTTTCAGTATGATATGAAGCAACTGAAAACTATCATTAACAATTATACAAAAAATACAATACTTCTTAATCCTAGAAATGAGCAATGGCTTTATGATGCCATTCAAATTTCATTGATGATGGATTATGTAGATCAATACTATCCTAAAATGAAGCTTTTGGGGAGTTTTAGCGATGTAATTGGAGTAAGATGGTTTCATGCATCAGACCTTGAATTTAACGATCAATATCCTTTCTTGTATGAACACATGGCAAGAATGCAAATGGATCAATCTTTGGCAACAGCCCAAGATTCTCTAGTCAAATTCAATCAGAATATTGCTAATGCTTATAAAGCTGGAGCCGGATTTCATTATATGGATGAATTCTTAGAAACCGATGCTGTTAAAAACTCAATATCTGAATTTTATAGAACGAATGTTCTTAAACCTACCAGCAGTGCTGAGTTTGAGAGAATATTAAAGAAGAATGCTAATAAAGATGTTAATTGGTTTTTTGAAGACTATGTAAAAACAGATGATAAAATCGATTTTAAAATTTCTAAAGTTAAAAAGAGACAAGATTCTTTAGAAGTTACCATTAGAAATAAACGCGGTAATGGTATGCCCGTTTCGTTGTATGGTTTAAAAGATGGTAAGATTGTTTTTAAAGAATGGGTAGAAGATATTGGATCTCATAAAACGGTTACCATTCCTCGAGATAGCATAGAGCGCTTAGCTTTAAATTATGAAGCCGCCATTCCTGAAGTTAACAAAAGAGATAACTACAAAGGAGTGACCACTTTATTTAATAAACCTATTCAGTTTAGAATTTTTCAAGACATAGAAGATCCGCATTATAACCAAATGTTTTTTATGCCAGAGTTTAGCTATAACCTTTATGACGGTTTGGCGATTGGACCAAAACTTTATAATAAAACATTTTTAAGTAGAAATTTTGACTTTAAGATTTCTCCAAAATTTGGTTTTACAAGTAAAACTATAGTTGGTTCTGCAGCTGTTTCTAATACTCAATATTTTGATGATCAGAATCTTTTTGCGATGAAATACGGAATTTCAGGGACAAGATTCTCTTACGGTTATGATCTCTTCTACAAGAAGTACACTCCATACTTAGGTTTTTATTTTAGAAACTCCTACTTAAGAGATAACCTAAGGCAGAGTTTATTTATAAGAAATGTAAATGTTGAGCAAGATCTAAATCCATTAGACCCTGTAGAACAACCTAAATATAACGTCTTCAATATTAATTATAATTTTAAAGACGCGAATTTGGTAGACTATCTTTCTGGTGGTATAGATTATCAGTTGGCTAAGAACTTTAGTAAAGTGGCGCTTAATTTAGAATATAGAAAGTTATTTAGAAATAATCGCCAATTAAACCTTCGTCTATTTGCCGGAACATTCTTATATAATGACGAAACAGATAATGACTATTTTAGCTTCGCTTTAGACAGGCCTACAGATTATCTTTTTGATTATAATTATTACGGAAGAAGCCAAGATTCTGGTTTATTCAGTCAGCAAATCATTTTAGCAGAAGGTGGTTTTAAATCTAAATTAGAGCCTGCTTACGCCAACCAATGGCTTACCACATTAAATGCGAGTACCAATATTTGGAAATGGATCTATGCGTATGGAGATGTTGGTTTGGTGAAAAATGAACTCACCAATGCTAAATTTCTATATGATTCCGGAATTAGGCTAAGTTTTGTAGCAGATTATTTTGAATTGTATCTACCGGTTTATTCCAATTTAGGTTGGGAAATTGGTCAAGAAAACTATGATCAAAAGGTTAGATTCATTGTTACTTTAGACATTAATACTCTTATAAAGCTCTTTACTAGAGAGTGGTATTAGAAGAAATTTAACGCCTTAAGAAGGAAATCTTAATTTCATTACATTTTACAACTCGCATTATATTATTCGCAAAATTTACTTGATATTTGCAGAATAATTACAGATATTTTAATCTGAGGGCAATTTTATATATTATACCAATAATTAAGGCTGATATGTTGAATTGTATTTAACCTTTGTTTTAGCTATATTTGTTTCCATTCAAACTTAATTTCATGCAAAGCGAAACACAATCTAAAGAAACCATTTCTTTTGAAGATTTTAAAACAGAAGTTTTAAAAGACTATAAAATTGCAGTCACCAGCCGTGAGTGTAGCTTACTTGGGAGAAGAGAAGTTCTTACAGGAAAAGCAAAATTCGGAATTTTTGGGGATGGTAAAGAAATTCCTCAATTGGCGATGGCAAAAGTTTTCAAGAATGGAGACTTTAGATCTGGATATTATAGAGATCAAACCTTTATGATGGCTATTGGCGCCTTAAATATTCAACAATTTTTTGCAGGACTTTATGCCGATACTTCTATTGAAGAAGAACCAATGTCTGCAGGAAGACAAATGGGAGGTCATTTTGCTACGCACAGTTTAAATGAAGATGGAAGCTGGAAGAATTTAATGCAACAAAAGAATTCTAGTGCAGATATTTCTCCAACCGCAGGGCAAATGCCACGATTATTAGGACTTGCACAAGCCTCTAAGATCTATAGAAATGTAGAAGGAATAGATGCTGAAAAATTCTCAGAAAACGGAGATGAAATTGCATGGGGAACCATTGGTAATGCTAGTACCAGTGAAGGACATTTTTGGGAAACCATCAACGCTGCCGGAGTTTTACAAGTACCTATGGTAATGAGCGTTTGGGATGATGAATATGGAATTTCTGTACATGCAAAATATCAAACTACCAAAGAGAACATTTCTGAAATCTTGAAAGGATTTCAAAGAGATGAAAAAAATAAAGGTTATGAGATCATCATTGTTAATGGGTGGGATTATGTTGCCTTAGTAGAAGCTTATGAAAAAGCTTCAAAAATTGCTAGAAAAACACATTCTCCTGTCTTAATTCACGTAAAAGAACTTACACAACCGCAAGGACATTCTACTTCCGGTTCTCATGAGCGCTATAAAGATGAAGATAGATTAAGCTGGGAAAGAGCGTACGATTGTAATGTAAAATTTAAAGAATGGGTTATCGAGAATAACTTCGCTACAGAAGAAGAACTTGAAGCCATTGATAAAGATATTAAAAAACAAGTAAGAGACGGGAAAAAAGCCGCTTGGAGTGCCTATTCTCAACCAATGAAGAATAAGCTGTCTGAACTGTTACCTCTACTTGAAAATGCTGCTAATAACAGTAATAATAAAGAAGCGATTAGCGCTTTTGTAAAAGATCTTTCAGAAACTAAAGACCCATTAAAAAAGGATCTATTAGTAGCTGCAAGAAAAAGCATGCGCTATTTAATTGGATTAGAAAGTGATGCAAAATCGGAACTTTCTAATTGGATTACTTCTTATACAGATCAATCTCAACCGGAATACAGCAGTCATTTATACAGTCAATCTGATAATATTGCTGAAAATGTTGAAGAAATTGCTCCTGTATATTCAGAAGAATCTAAAGATGTAGATGCTCGAATTATATTGAGAGATAACTTCGATAAGATCTTTGAAACGAGACCGGAAACTTTAATTTTTGGTGAAGACAGTGGAGAAATTGGCGATGTAAACCAAGGATTGGAAGGTCTTCAGGAAAAATACGGAAAGCTAAGAGTAGCCGATGTTGGAATTAGAGAAGCTACCATTTTAGGACAAGGTATTGGAATGGCTATGCGTGGATTAAGACCAATTGCCGAAATTCAATATCTAGATTATGTGCTTTATGCACTGCAGATAATGAGTGACGATCTTGCCACTCTACAATATCGAACTCGAGGAAAACAAAAGGCACCACTTATAATTAGAACTCGTGGGCATAGATTAGAAGGTATCTGGCACAGTGGATCTCCAATGGGGGCTTTAGTTCACTTATTAAGAGGAATTCATATTCTGGTTCCTAGAAATATGACCAAAGCTGCTGGATTTTACAACACTTTGTTGAAAGCAGATGAACCTGCATTAATTGTTGAATGTCTTAACGGATATAGATTAAAAGAAAAATTACCTGAAAACCCAGGAGAATACACCACCCCAATTGGAGTTGTGGAAACTGTTAGAATCGGTACAGATATTACGTTAGTTTCTTACGGATCTACGCTTAGATTGGTAGAAGAAGCTGCTGAAGAATTAGAGCAAGTTGGTATTTCTGCTGAAATTATTGACATTCAATCTTTACTCCCTTTTGATTTGAATCACGACATCGTAAAGAGTGTTGCTAAGACCAACCGATTATTGGTAATAGATGAAGATGTTCCTGGTGGAGCTTCCGCTTACATACTTCAAAAAATCGTAGAAGATCAAAATGCTTATATACATCTAGATAGCAAGCCTCAAACGCTCACTGCTAAAGCACATAGACCTGCATATGGTACCGATGGAGATTACTTCTCTAAACCTTCTACAGAAGATATCTATGAAAAAATATATGAGATAATGAACGAGGCTAGACCTCAAGATTTTCCTCAGCTTAGATAACCTATAAGTAGTAAAAAAATAAAACCCCGTTCTAAAATATAGAACGGGGTTTTTTATATTCGTCAAGCTGAACTTATTTCAGCTTCTATTTAACTTCACAATGTTTCTAGAGATCCTGAAACAAGTTCAGGATAACACTCAGTCAAAACGTCAAGCTGAACTTGTTTCAGCTTCTATATTATATCAAATTGTTGGTATCGATTCTGAAATAAATCCAGGATAACAAAGCTTTATTATAGATCTATGGCAACCATTTTTTCTCAAAATTCGGTTTTCTCTTCTCTAGAAATGCATCTCTACCTTCTTTAGCCTCCTCTGTCATATATGCCAGACGAGTAGCTTCTCCTGCAAAAACTTGTTGCCCAACCATTCCATCATCGGTAAGGTTCATCGCAAATTTCAACATTTTTATTGAGGTTGGAGATTTAGCTAATATTTCTTGAGCCCATTCATAGGCAGTGTCTTCTAATTCTGCATGAGGAATCACAGCGTTTACCATTCCCATATCAAAAGCTTCTTGAGCATTATAATTTCTACCTAAAAAGAAAATCTCTCTTGCCTTTTTCTGACCAACCATTTTCGCTAGATATGCGGAACCATAACCGCCATCAAAACTAGTTACATCTGCATCTGTTTGTTTAAATATAGCATGTTCTTTACTCGCCAAGGTTAGATCACAAACCACGTGCAAACTGTGCCCGCCACCTACTGCCCAACCGGGAACAACAGCAATTACAGCTTTAGGCATAAACCTAATCAATCTTTGCACTTCAAGAATATTCAACCTGTGCATTCCATCTTCTCCAACATACCCTTGATGCCCTCTAGCCTTTTGATCTCCTCCACTACAAAAAGAATATACTCCATCTTTTGAAGAAGGACCTTCAGCAGAAAGTAATACAACTCCAATAGAAGTATCTTCCTGCGCATCATAAAACGCATCATACAACTCACTGGTAGTTTTAGGTCTAAAAGCATTTCGAACATCGGGGCGGTTAAAAGCAATTCTTGCCACTCCGTTAGATTTCTTATAAGTGATATCTTCGTACTGCTTGGCAGTTTTCCAATCTATATTAGCCATTGTAATAATTTTGAAGTAAAAATAGAGTTTTTATAAAACTGTACATAATTTTAGACTAAGAAGAATGGCTTTAGGATTAACCCAAAAAAAGCATGAGATATTATCACATGCTTTTTTCCAAATATATGTAATCTTTTATTTAGAATACTTAGCTATAAGCGGTTGCAATTTCATTCCCCACTGCTGACCAATTTGCATAGATTTTTCCGTAATAATTGGTAATTCTGAAGTCATTTTCTTACCAACCTCAGTATTATAAAAAGCTATTATTTGATCCAATTCAGCTTCAGTAAAACTCTCCATATAAATAACAGAAAGTTGATCGTATAAATCTTTCATACTTGCATTTACCTCTGCTTTAAAGGCATCTCTATTCTCTTCAGGAACTATCGAAAAAAGCGGTTTTAACATTACATCGAAAGTTGCTCCGGCATTCACCTCTATCAATTGAACTGCTTTCGCTTTATAAGAAGCATCAGCCTCTTGAGAAAACCCAGTAAAGCCTACAAATAAAAATACGAGCGTGTAAAAAGTGTTTTTCATAAATTTTAATATTTTAGTTGCCTAAAAATAAAATTATTTCACTTTTAAATCATTAAAAAGTAATTTTTAATTAAGAAACAGAAAGATTTCTGGCCACGATTAAGCTATTGCACAATTCTTGATATATTTGTTGAAACTAACAGGATGAAATTCACAGGTTTTCTTATCGCTATCTTATGTTGCTCTTATTTTGGATTTTCTCAGGAAATACCTCTGGCAAATTCTGAGAAATCTGGGTTTATTATTAAGCGATTAGAAATTAGACCTTCCCTTTCTAATTTAGCTACTGAGATTCCTAACACAGGTAATTATAGAATAAGAACTGTAAATTTTAATGTTGAAGATAGGCCGAGAGAAGTTAATATTGCGGAAGCCATGGAGCGAGAACGCAGAATGAAACCCAGAACTGTAGATCTTGATCCACCTGTTCAAGTTCCTAAACATACCAGTGCTATTTCTATTACAGGAGGAGAAAATGCTAGGTTTAATCAAAGTTTTGAACCTAATCTAAATACAAATTCTAATAGAGGAGTGCGTAATTCTGTTTATAGAGATGCTTCAGAAAGTACGGGAGCAGCTTATTTTAGAAACTACTCCCCTTATTATAGAGGATATTATTAGTCTTAGTCCTTCAACAAGTAAATTCCATCTTCTTTAATTTCAATAAGTCGTTGCTTATAAAGAGTACCAATTGCTTTCTTAAAGCTCTTTTTACTCATTTGCAATTGCTTCTGAATTTCGTTAGGATCAGACTTATCGGTAAGTTTTAAACTCCCACCCTTTAATTCCATTTCGTTTAGAATGTCCTGCGCATTCGGCTCGATACTTCTGTAACCAGGACGTTGCAATGTGATATCTATCTTTCCATCTGGACGTGTTTTTTTTACCCATCCTTTCAATCTATCTCCCGGCTGAAGGTCTTGAAAAACATCATCTTTAAAGATTAAACCTTGATGAATTTCATTTACAATTACATTCACGCCAAGATCTGTTGGGTTGGCAACAATTAGATCTACTTCTTCAAAAGGTTCTACCGTAAGTTCGGAATTGGTAAGAAAAGAATTGGTTTTACTCGAAGCAATCAATCTATTGGTTTCTTCATCTAAATGACAAAAAACAAGATACCAACTCCCTTTTCTCATTTTAGAAGCCATCTCTCTATAAGGTACAAAAAGATGCTTTTCTAATCCCCAATCTAAAAAGGCTCCAATATCATTAACCTCTACACATTTTAAAAATGCAAATTCATCTAATTTCACATATGGAATAAGCGTAGTGGCAACTGGGCGTTCTGAATGATCCAGGTATACAAAAACTCTTATTTCATCTTCTAACTGGAAACTCTCCGGTTTATATTTATTAGGCAACAAAACTTCATCACCTTCGGAATTTTTAAGAAAAAGTCCGGGTTCTGTATCCCGGTCGATTATCATTGTGTGATATTCACCAATATTAAGCATAGTTCAAATTTAAAGTGCAAAGATACTTCATATTTTATGGGTTTTGGCATAAACCAAAAAATCCGTCTTTTCATGGTGGAGAAAACGGATTTCTATAATATAAATGGTTCTATTTAAAGACACTTTCTTTTTTAAAGTGCTTTGTAAGCAGGTAATATACAGTAACCCTATTCTTATTCCTATTAGATTTACCATACTTCTCCATTACGGCATCCATAGCTTCATCTAGCTTTTCATCATCTTTCAAACCTAATTTCTTAATAAGGAAATTCTTTTTTACAGTTTCCATTTCAGAACTACTTGAACTTGAAACAGTTTCCGCGTCATTTTGAAAAACAGAAGGACCGCAATATTCGGTGATCTTTCTAATAAGACCCACATCTGGCTCCCCTATTTTATCTCTAACATCTTGAATATACTTTCCTACTTTTTCATCGGTTTTACTCATAATTTAAATTTTAATGATTTAACAATCATCAATTTAAAAAATTTAAAACAAGATTTTCGTAAACTATTCTTAAGATTTCATAAAATTGAAATAATTCAACAGTACTTTGTCATTCAATTTTCTTGGAGTAAAAATTTCTAACAACTTAGGTCTATCAGAAGCCTTATAGAAATCCTGCAAAGCTTCGGTTATTTCATCTGAGTTTGAAGCGGCAACATATTCGAAATTATGCATCTCACAAAGAGAATTAGCTTTAAGCTGATGCGTTGTTTCAAAATAAGTATCAAAATTCTCGGTATTCTTATTACCCGGAAGAATTCTAAAAATTCCACCTCCTCCATTATTCAGCACAATGATTCTAAAATTTGAAGGGATATAGTTGTTCCAAATCCCGTTACTATCATAAAAGAAACTAAGATCTCCGCAAATAAGCAGCGTTGGCTCGTCAGAAATAGTTGCGGCGCCAACAGCTGTAGAAACACATCCATCTATTCCGCTTGTCCCTCTATTGCAAAAGATCTTCTGAGAAGCCTTCCATTTGAATAATTGGGCATATCTAACGGTAGAGCTATTTCCTAACTGAACCACATAATTTTCAGGAACTGAAGGAACTATGGCCTGCATTGCTTTAAAATCTGAATATGGAATTTCTTCTACATACAGATCATGTCTTTTTTGTCGTTGTTTTCTGATATTTTTCCAATGTGCAGCGTAATCACTTTTCCCTTCTTCCAGCAAAGGAAGAAATCCTTCAAAAAATGAGTTCACTGAAGTTTCAAAATGTTTATTCAGGCAGAAGAACGTATTGTATGCTTTTTTAGGATCTATATGCCAGTGTTGTTGTGGTTGATAATTCCTTAAAAACGCCTTTATCTTTTTTGAAACTATCATCCCGCCAAAGGTCAATAATATATCGGGTTGAAGTGCCTCGAATTGTTGCTTGAAATCTTCTGATTTTTCTATAGGCCCTATCAAGGTATCTATTCTGGTAAAGAATTCTTCATGTTGCAGGTTAGACGTAGTCTCTGTCAATACCAGAACCGATTCATCTGTAGCTAAATGATTTAAAAATTTCTGCTCTATGGCATTAGGTTGCGCCACTCCTACTATCACCATCTTTCGTTTTGCCTTATTCCAAATATCAGCATAGCTTTCCAATTCTTTAGCAGCATAAATACGCTCCACTTTTTCCGGTAATATCTGCAACGGATTTACAGTAACATCTTCTACAAGATCATATAGAGGCTCATAAAAAGGCACATTTATATGCACCGGCCCATTAACCTCTAACGCTTTATTCAACGCCAAATTGATCTCACGCTCATTATGCTTTTGGGATTCAAATTGTTTCTGTAATAATTTCTTATCGGTAGAACTCGTTTCAAGAACAATTTCAGAATAAAGATTTGCAGAGTATTCTATATGATTTTCAAAAACATTTTTTTGGCGAATGGTCTGCCCGTCTCCAATATCTATTCTCTCAATTGGTCTGTCTGCAGAGATCACCACCAAAGGGATATCGCTGTAGTAAGCTTCAGAAATTGCAGGATAATAATTCAATAATGCAGAACCAGAACTACAAACCAATGCTACTGGTTGTCCCAATTGCTGCGCCATTCCTAAAGCAAAAAAAGCTGCACAACGTTCATCTACAACGCTATAAGAATTAATTTCAGGATGGTACGTAAAACCAATGGTTAAAGGTGCATTTCTAGAACCTGGAGAAATGACTACGTGTTTAATATTCTTAGCTACACACAAGGCAACTATAGATTGGGCTACGGGAATTTTGGAATACTTCATACTATTCCAAAATTACAATTTCCATCGAAAAAAACAGGTATCTCTAAGGCTTATTTAACAAGTACCGCTTTCATAGTTTGTGCTTTATTTTGAGTTTCAATCCATTCTTGTTCCGGATCTGAATCTTTGGTGATTCCTCCTCCTATATATAAGATTGCTTGATCTTCGTCTAATTTTAAACAACGCAAATTCACAAATAAACTAGTTTGTTTTACGACACTTAGATAAGCCTGATTTTCTCTATTCTTACGATTACTGCTTCGCTGAACTTTTTCTTTGATGTTCAATTCACCTAAAAAACCGGTATAGAATTCGCGATTATAATTTTCATGCTTCAGTATAAATTTTTTAGCGGCATTTCTCGGTAAACCACATATTGCTGGAGTTGGATGTATTGCTTGAATTAACTGTTCCAACTTCACTTTATCATCTATTTTTACGCTGATATCTGTTCTAAGATGAAGCAATTTTCCGGCTTGAACGGTATACGGACCGGATTTTAAAATATCATTTTTATCAAGATCAAGATCTCCAATATTTTCAACAATAGAGTTAGTAACAAATTCTTGTTCTTCGATCTCTTTTAGTCCCCATTCCACGTTTGTTGTATCCGTATATTTTTGAGTCCCGGCAAGCGCCATTGTCTTTAGTCTATTTCTTTTTACCTGAAGTAATGTTTCCGGTGTTGCTCCCAACCACATCCCAACTTTTGGATGATACCAGAGGTATACAAAGGCGGTAGGATATTTTGAAAGCATTTTTCTAAAAAGCGAAAGTGCATTTGGAGCCTCCAATTTTACATTCTCTTTTCTGGAAAGCACTACTTTTTTAAGATTGCCATTCTTAATAGCGTCTAATCCTTGCTGAACAAGATCTAAATGATTTTGTTTTCCTGCTTCACTTTCTATCTCTATCGAAACTGAATTATCGCACATATTATCATCATCCACTTGAAAATCAGCCTCTAAAAACTCTGATTCATCTGAAGGAATCAAAAAACTATTTTGTTCATTATCAAAAGGAGCGAAAACAAATCCGCTTTCTTCAAAATCGTGAATGAGATGTGTTTGATCATCTTTTTGAAAAAAACCTCTTAAAGATTCGTGAGATATTGGATCAGAAGCTTTTCTATATGCTACAAATGGTAAGTCTAGATCGAGTTGCTCTTGAATTCTGAGATAAAAATTTGTAAGATCAATCATTATTTTTCTTTTTCGGGAGTGCAATGGTGGTAAGTTTTACTAAAGAGATCAAATTATCTTCTGCATCTGTAATTCTAATATTCCAGAGCTGCGTGGTTCTTCCTTTATGAATAAATGTTGCCTTCGCATACACCATTCCCTCCTTAATGCTTTTTAAATGATTTGCAGAAATCTCAATTCCGCGAACATAATATTCCGCAGAGTCAATAAAAATATGAGACGCAACACTTCCCACACTTTCTGCCAAAGCTACCGTGGCACCTCCATGTAAAACCCCATCCGGCTGATGAACCTTAGCATTTACGGGCATCTCTGCAGTCACAAAATCGTCTCCAATATCGGTGAATTTAATATCTAAAGTATCCATCAATGTATTTCTACACATTTCATTACACTTTGCCAGAATTTCCTGCTTCTCCATTGCTATAAGATTGTTTACTTTGTAAAAATACAAAACACCGCAGATGAACAGAGAAGAAAAACAGGTTTCTTATGAGATTACCAATACGTATAGCACTTTAAATGAATATACCTCTAAAACAAAAAATGTATGGTTGGTCTTTCACGGAATTGGATATCTAAGCAGATATTTTCTGAAGTATTTTAAAGACCTCAACCCGGAGGAGAATTACGTAATAGCCCCTCAAGCGCAGTCTAAATATTACCTAAATAATAAATATACCCATGTTGGTGCTTCTTGGTTGACCAAAGAAAATACTGAAGAAGAATTTGAAAATGTTCTGAACTATGTAAAAGAAGTCTTTAAAGCGGAAGGATTAGATAAAGTAAAAAATCTGAATGTTTTGGGATACTCTCAGGGAGTTTCTATAGCTACGAGGTTTGTAGCCAGAGAAAAGATTCAATGCAAGAATTTAATTCTCCTCTCAGGAAAAGTGCCTCAAGAATTATCGGATAAAGATTTTGAATTTCTAACCAATGCTAAATTCTCTTTTATCTATGGAACTCAAGACGAATATTTAAAAGCTGGAATAGTAAAAATAGAACACGATCGTTTAAAAGAATTATTTCCAAAAAATTTAAAAATTATCACTTTTGATGGTGGCCACGAAGTTAGACCGGAAATTCTCTCTAATATTGTTGAAAGCTAATCAAAAAAAAAGCCGCTAAATAGCGACTTTCTTTTATCCTACATTTAAACTCTGAATATTTTAAGGTTTATAACCTCTTGAAGTTGATTTTGAATTTCTATCTCGCATTGGATAATTAAAATTAGAAGTAGAAGCTTTTAATTCAGATATTGGGGTGGTATCTATCTTAGCAACTCCTGCTAATACCTTAGTATTAGTAGTATCATAAAATAACGCAAAATCATCTACTCCTATTTCTATCACAGAAGCACATGCAATGGTAAGTTCTGTAATTCCTGCCATTATTGGATGTACACGGTTAGATGATTGAGGAATGATAGTGTATCCACAATCTACTAAACCACCAGTATTTGTAAGAACAGCTCCCATGTTTAGTAAGAACTGATTTTGCACATCTATAAAGAAATAGAAACCAGAATGTTCTCCTACAAATATTATTCTTCCACCTTCAGCTGCAAAAGCTTTGAAAGCGTTTATCTCTGCAACAGTATATTGAAGAGTAGGCATGACTAAAAATATTACCTTAACATTGGCTGGGATGACTGATAAGGAACCTAAGCTTGAAAAGACGCTAGTTACAGTGAGTCCGGCTCCAGTAATTGTTTCCTCCATTTTACTCCATCCATCTTCATCGCACTCCCCGTTAGAATAACAAGCTGCACTTCGCCCTCGATCTATCCAAACTACGTCGCTATCATTTCGAGAACCTGTAGTGGTATATTTTACCAAATTCTCCACAAACCTAATATTATCTGGATCTTCCATTGCATTATCATCAAACATATTGGCATCATTAAATACTACAACGTCTCTACCTGGAACTTGAATACTCTCACATCCTTTAATATCTACAGGTGTTCCCGGAGGAGTGTTAGGGCACTCATCAATATCATTAGAAACTCCATCACCATCATCATCTGTTGAAAGATCTCCACAAGCATCGCCAATTCCATCTTGATCTGCATCAGCCTGATCTGCGTTAGAGATATTTACACAATTATCGCAAACATCTCCTACTCCATCGCCATCTGTATCAGCTTGATCTGAATTTGCCTTCATAGGGCAATTATCTTGATCATCTGTAATGCCATCGCAATCCATATCATTAGGACATTCTTCATTTCCTTCACATCCAATTCTAAAGTGATAATAACTGTTTGACTCACCATTATATAAGTCTAACACTTCATTATCTGTAATCACTAAGGTTTCAAATGGTACTTCTGGATCTGAATAAACTCCTTCAAACCCTAATAAATTAATTTCAATATAATAAGTGTCCTCATCAGATGAGTTTGGTAAAGCTATACATAAAGGTCTTGCAAAAGCATCATCCGTATCTTCGTAAATTCCGGTTTCATTAATCAACATTCCGTTTGTTAATGGATCACCTAATTTTGGACTATCTGGATCTCCAGAATATATCCAAGCTTCAACACTAAATCTAGCTGGATAATGTCTACCTGTTGCATTACAATAGTTTCCAAATATGCAAAGGGTAATGACATCCACTTGAGTAAAATCGAAAAATAAGTATCCATATTCATCAGCCATGCGCTCATCATAACATAGAACTTCTACTTCTATATATTTTTTAACACCCGCTCTAAGATCAATATCAATTGGCAGTGCATCACTAACAAAATTGGCAAAATTGGCTGGACCATAATCATCATTTTCTCTAGGAGCGATCCACAGAACATTATTACCCTCATCCAAAACTGCAAAGTATTCCAGAATATAGTCTCCTGGAGGTAATTCCAAATCTGCAGATTCTTTTGTCATCCATCCTCCTTCATTATTAGCTATAATTGGTATTTCAATAAATTCTCCCGCATCACCATTTGCCAAAGAAACCCAATTACCCTCGCTATCTTTTAATGCTACTCTAACTTTGGCTGGTACATTATCTTGACATTCTGGAACATCTGCTAACTGATTTTGTTTATTCATACTTCGATTTGCATTGAAGTCTTTTAGCACTGCATCAAAAGATATAGATACAAGTTCTGAGTTCGTCCCGCTATTTTGATCATTAGTATCATCCTTAGTACAGCAAGTAAAAAGTAAAATGATCATTGCCGCAAAGGCAATTAAAAATTTAAAATTTTTCATAATATTATATTGATTGGTTTGGAAAGTTTAACTGCATTTATCAAAAAATGATAAGCATTCAGAGAGCTGATTAATAAAATGTAGGAGGACTTGATAATTCAATAAATGGAGGGTAAAAAAATTATAGAATAATGAGGGAGGAAGCATTACGCTATTTTAATTTTTATAAAGATAAAAATGAAGAACGATTAATATCAATAGGGGTTTTCCATTAATATTTAATTATTAGTACAGATTAGCACAACCTTTCATATTATAAATAGCTAAAATTATATTCTTATAGCTTTTAAACATCTGTACTTTCAAAACTTAGATAATTAACTTAGATATTTAACGAAATCTTTTAGAAGCTATAAATTCAATAGCCTTGTTATATTTAACGATTGCATAATTGAATTATGTATAAAAAAAAGATCCCGACTTGCATCGGGATCTTTTAGTTTGACCTTATAATTAAGATCTAATATGTAAAATGAATTACTTCACTTCTTCGAAGTCTACATCTTCTACGTCGTCGCTTTGTTTAGAATCAGCTTCTCCGTTAGATTCAGCTCCCGGTGCACCTTGTTGCGCTCCACCTTGAGCCTCTGCTTGTGCTTTGTACATCTCTTCAGATGCAGTTTTCCAAGCTTCGTTAAGCTTATCTAAAGCTGGAGAAATTGTCTCCATTTCTTTAGTTTCATAAGCTTTCTTCAAATCTTCTAAAGCGCTTTCAACTGGCTTCTTCTTATCATCAGATATCTTATCACCAAATTCTTTTAATTGCTTCTCAGTTTGGAAGATCATAGCATCAGCTTCATTAAGCTTATCTACTTTCTCTTTCGTTTTCTTATCAGATTCAGCATTTGCTTCCGCTTCTTGCTTCATTTTTTGAATTTCTTCTTCTGTTAATCCTGAAGAAGCTTCAATTCTAATATCCTGAGTTTTATTGGTAGCTTTATCTGTAGCACTTACTTTAATAATACCGTTAGCATCAATATCAAATGTTACTTCAATTTGAGGAGTACCCCTTTGTGCTGGTGGAATACCATCTAAGTGGAATCTACCAATAGTATTATTATCTGTAGCCATTGGACGCTCCCCTTGCAACACATGAATCTCTACAGATGGTTGATTATCTGCTGCGGTAGAAAATACCTGAGATTTTTTGGTTGGGATCGTTGTGTTAGACTCAATTAATTTAGTCATAACTCCACCCATAGTTTCAATACCAAGAGAAAGAGGCGTTACATCTAGTAACAATACATCTTTTACATCTCCGGTTAATACACCACCTTGAATAGCTGCTCCAATTGCAACAACCTCATCTGGGTTTACTCCTTTAGAAGGTTTCTTACCGAAAAATGCTTCTACTTCTTCCTGAATTTTAGGAATACGCGTGGATCCACCTACCAAGATAACTTCATCTATATCACTCTTAGAAAGTCCTGCATCACTAAGTGCTTTTTGCACAGGATCCATAGAACGTTTTACAAGCTCATGAGCTAATTGCTCAAATTTAGATCTTGTAAGAGTCTCTACCAAGTGTTTTGGTCCGCTAGCGGTAGCCGTCACATATGGTAAGTTAATTTCTGTTTGTGTAGAAGAAGACAATTCAATCTTAGCTTTCTCTGCTGCTTCTTTTAAACGTTGAAGTGCCATAGGATCTTTTCTAAGATCTATGTCTTCCGCTTTTTGGAAAGCATCTGCTAAGAAATCGATAATAACTTCATCAAAATCATCTCCACCTAAATGCGTATCTCCGTTTGTAGACAATACTTCAAAAACTCCATCTCCTAATTCAAGGATAGAAATATCAAAAGTACCACCACCAAGGTCATATACTGCAATTTTTTGATCGGTAGATTTTTTATCAAGACCATAAGCCAATGCTGCTGCTGTAGGCTCATTTATAATTCTTCTAACTTTTAAACCAGAGATCTCTCCAGCTTCTTTTGTTGCCTGACGTTGAGCATCGTTGAAGTAAGCAGGTACAGTAATAACCGCTTCGGTTACTGTTTGTCCTAAATAATCTTCAGCTGTTTTCTTCATCTTTTGTAATACCATTGCAGATAATTCCTGCGGAGTATACAAGCGTCCATCAATTTCTACTCTTGGAGTATCGTTATCTCCTTTTACCACTTTATAAGGTACACGTCCTGCTTCTTTCGAAGATTCTGTGAATTTGTTCCCCATAAATCGCTTTATAGAAGATATTGTTTTTGTTGGGTTTGTTACTGCCTGACGCTTTGCAGGATCTCCAACTTTAATTTCTCCACCCTCTACAAATGCTATTACAGAAGGAGTAGTTCTCTTACCTTCAGCATTAGGAATTACCGTTGGTTCGTTACCTTCCATTACGGCAACGCACGAGTTGGTAGTACCTAAGTCAATTCCAATTATTTTACTCATAACTTTATACGTTGATTATTATTATTGTT